>Ga0256829_1000501_pt1 | contig 39028 bp, 31 predicted proteins | sample 131447metaG_FD_185979 | JGI IMG/M metagenome (GOLD analysis project Ga0256829, IMG submission 185979) | Hydrothermal vent microbial communities from Lau Basin, Pacific Ocean - 131-447 | ecosystem: Environmental > Aquatic > Marine > Hydrothermal vents | place: Pacific Ocean: Lau Basin | collected... | reverse complement strand
AGAGAACCCCTCGCGGGTCCTCACCAACAGGCCGAATATACGGACGCAACCTGTCCCTGCCATCGACCCGCTCACGGCCTTGCAAAATGGGAGGAGACCATATACGGGCTACATCTTGGGGTTACGGGGGTGAGGGAGTTCCGTAAGCCCCACAACGACCGGCCGCCCGGTGAGAAATGCGGGTTAGGCCTTCACGTCGAGCAGCGTCCCGAGGGTGGCGTCCGCGGCCTTCAGGGCCTGCACCGAGGCGGCGACCTGGAGGCGGTCCCGGGGCAGGTTGACCAGCGGGCCCAATACGTCCGGGGGCGCGGCCCCGCCGTGGCGGTTGGCCTGCGCGATGCGTTGCGCGTTGCGCGTGAGATCCGCGAGGCCGTTCTGGATTCCCTGCAAAGCAGGGCCGATGGCGGAAACACTCATGTGGGCTACCCCTGGCGCGCCCGCCCGGCGCGCGGCTTCGTGGCGTTGCGGCGCCCGGCCGCGGGGGTCCCTGTCGCGGCCGGCCGCTCCCCCACAGGTGGGGGGCCGGCCGGGCGGTTTTCCCGGTTACCCGGGTTAGCGGCCGCGAGCGCCGGGACTTTAGCCCGCCAAGTTCAATCTCCGGGGGCTTGCGGCTATACTGTGCGCCGTCCCGCGGCGCCGTGCCCCCGGCGCGATTCCTCCGCAGCGACCCGGCCGGCCGTGCCGGGACGGTCGGCCGGCACGGGGCCGCTGAACGGACACCTTAAATAGAAGAAACAAGGTCGATCGGTCGACCGCACGGCTGAGGAGCGACAGGTGAGCCATCAAGACGACGTCTTCATTTCGACTTTTCGCGCGGTGCTGCTGGTCCTCGCGGGCCTCGCGGTGATCTTCATCATCGTCGCCCACTACCTGGATACGCGTTTCAACGAAAGCAACACCGGGCAGAGCGCGGAGGCGCGTGCGCAGCTCCTGGCGCGACTGCAGCCCGTCGGCCGGGTGCACGTCGCCGGCCAGGCCATGCCGGCACAGGCCGCCCCCGCGGCGCCCGCAAAACCCAAGATCCTCACCGGCGAGCAGGTCTACCACCAGGTCTGCTCGGCCTGCCACGCGACCGGGGCCCTGGGGGCGCCGGTGTTCGGCAACAAGGCCTCGTGGGCGCCGCACGTCGCCAAGGGGATGAAGGTCCTGTTCCAGCACGCCCTGCACGGGTTCAAGAAGATGCCCCCGAAGGGCGGCTCCGACCTGCCGGATCAGGACATCAAGAACGCCGTCGAATACATGGTCTCGCACAGCAAGTAGCGCGGCCCCCGCCCGTCAACGCCCCGCCGGGCGGCGGTCGAGGCGCCGATAGCCGATCGCCTCGGTGAGGTGCCCGGTGCGGATATCCGCGTCCCCGGCGAGGTCGGCGATGGTGCGCGCCACCTTCAGCACGCGGTGGTAGGCCCGCGCCGACAGGCCGAGGTGTTCGATCGCGTTGGCCAGCAGTTCCCGGTCCCCGGGCTGCAACGCGCACCACCGGTCCACCTCGGGATTGCTCAGCGCCGCATTGGGCACGCCCGCGCGCGCGATCTGGCGTTCCCGCGCCCGCACGACGCGCCGGCGGATCACCGCCGAGGGTTCCCCGTCCGGCTTGCCGAGCAGTTGCTCGCGGCGCACCCTGGGGGTCTCCACGTGCAGGTCGATCCGGTCGAGCAGCGGACCGGAGACACGCGCGCGGTAGCGTTCCACCTGCTCCGCGGTGCAGCGGCAGCGGCCGGAGGGATCACCGAGGTAACCGCAGGGGCAGGGATTCATCGCCGCGATGAGTTGGAAGCGCGCCGGGAAGTCGGCCTGGCGCGCCGCGCGCGAGATGGTGATGGACCCGGATTCGAGCGGTTCGCGCAGCACCTCCAGCGCACGGCGGTCGAATTCCGGCAGCTCGTCCAGGAACAGGACCCCGTGGTGGGCCAGTGAGACCTCGCCGGGGCGCGGGTTGCTCCCGCCCCCCACCAGCGCGACGCCCGAGGCGGTGTGGTGCGGGGCCCGGAACGGGCGCCGGCGCCACGCCGCGGGCGTGAACCCCTGCCGGCTCACCGAGGCGATGGCCGCGGCCTCCAGCGCCTCATCCTCCTCCATCGGCGGCAGAATGCCCGGCAGGCGGGCGGAGAGCATGGATTTTCCGCTCCCCGGCGGCCCGAGAAAGAGCAGGCTGTGCGCGCCCGCGGCGGCGATCTCGAGCGCGCGCTTGGCGTGGTACTGGCCGCGCACCTCGGTCAGATCCGGCACCGGTGGTTCCCGGCCGGCCCATTCGGGGTAGGGCTGCGCCTGCAACGCACGCGTACCGGTCAGGTGTGCGCAGACGTCGAGCAGGTGTCGGGCGCCGAACACCTCCAGGCCCGACGCCAGAGCGGCCTCCGCGGCGTTGGCCTGCGGCAGCACGAGCGCGCGGCCCGCCTCGCGCGCCGCGAGGGCGGCGGGCAGCACGCCGCGCACGGCCCGCAACTCTCCGGTCAGAGCAAGCTCACCGAGAAACTCGCAGGCCCCCAGCGGTGCGGCCGGGATCTGACCGGAGGCGGCCAGAATGGCCAGAGCGATGGCGAGGTCGAAGCGCCCGCCTTCCTTCGGCAGGTCCGCGGGCGCCAGGTTGATGGTGATGCGCCGCGCCGGAAACGCGAACGCGCTGTTCACCAGCGCACCGCGCACGCGCTCCCGGCTCTCGCGCACGGCGGTCTCGGGGAGACCGACCAGCGTCGTCGCCGGAAGGCCGTTGGCGAGATGCACCTCGACGGTGACGGCGGGTGCGTGCACACCCTCCCCGGCTCGGCTGTGGGCGACCGCCAGCGTCATCGGCGTCCCTTCCTCGGTAATGCGGGGCGCGCGTCCGCTGGCGCCCCGTTTCCGTCATTGTGATGGTTGATCGAGCACCCGGCGTTCGAGTTCCGCGACCCGCTCCTCCAACGCCTCGAGCCGCTCCCGGGTGCGCGCCAGGAGTTCGGTCTGAACATCGAATTCCTCGCGCGGGACCAGGTCGAGGCGGGCGAACGCCGCCTGCAGGCCGGCGCGGAGGTTCTTCTGCAGGTCTTCCTGGAAACCGCGTATGGCCGGGGGGACTGCGTCCGCGAGCCGGCGGGCGAGGTCGTCGAGAGTCTTGGGGTCCATTTCGGGTCGATCTCTTCCGCGCTGGGTCAGCGCGCAGTGTACGCCAACGCCACCCGGCGTGTCCTCGCCGCCGGGTCCCGATCCCTGCACCACGTTGGTGCCGCCCTCATGGCGATGCGCACCATCCCGGTGCTCCGGTTCCGGCGTTGCGCGGCACGTTCGCGATAACTCGCGATTTCATAGGCATTTTAATCGGTGGCACGGGATCTGCAATACCCAGGCCGCGAGCCCGATGGTACGGGCCGCACCGGCCCGGGACCCAGCCCGGCCCGGAAGCCTCAACCGGATGCTTCCTGAACAGGGGGACGAACTCATGAAGTGGTTGATACGAACCGGATCCGCCGCGCTCGCCGCCGGCCTGCTCACGGCCGCGCCGGCACATGCCGGCCTGACGGCGAACATCGGCGCGACCTCGAACTATGTCTGGCGCGGGACCACGCAGACCAACAACGGCGCCGCCATCTCGGGCGGGGTCGACTACTCGCACTCTTCCGGGCTCTACGTGGGTACCTGGGTGTCCAATACCTCTTTCGGGTCGCAGGAACTCGACCTCTACGGCGGGATCTCGCGCACGTTCAAGGGGGTCGGAATCGATCTCGGGGTCATCAAGTACGACTACCCGCAGAATCCGAGCATCAACTGGACGGAGTTCTCGGCCGCGCTGAGTTACGGTCCGTTCAGCGCCGCCGGACACTTCACCAACGACGTCTTCGGCACCAACACCGACGCCCAGTACTACGAGGTCGCGGTCAGCTATCCGCTCCCCTGGGGCAAGGACCTGAGCGTGGGCGCCCACGTGGGGCGTTACCACTTCGACAATCCCACGGCGGCGGCCTTCGACAGCTACACCGACTTCAACGCCAGCGTGACCAAGGGGCTCGGGAAGCTCGGCGAGTTCGCGGTGACGGTCAGCGACACTACTCTCAGCGACAGAAAGTTTCCGCTGGACTCGCGGCCGAAGGTGTTCGTCAACTGGACCAAGAGCTTCGATCTCTGATCCCGCACGGCGGGCCTGCGCCCCGGGCCGGCGCGACTGGAGGAACTGCACATGAAAGTAGTCACCGCAATCATCAAGCCGTTCAAGCTCGACGACGTGCGCGAGGCCCTCTCCGATATCGGGGTGCAGGGCATCACGGTCACCGAGGTGAAGGGGTTCGGGCGCCAGAAGGGGCATACCGAACTCTACCGCGGGGCCGAGTACGTGGTCGACTTCCTGCCGAAGGTCAAAGTGGAGGTGGCGATCGACGACGCCCTGCTCGACCGCGTCCTCGATGCGATCCGCAACTCCGCGCAGACCGGCAAGATCGGCGACGGCAAGATCTTCGTCCACGACCTCGAGCAGGCAATCCGTATCCGTACCGGCGAGACCGGGGCCGAGGCCCTGTAACGGTTTCCGGGCACTACTGAGGAGAGACCCATGAAATTCAAGCAATCGATCGGGGCGGCCCGCGGGCTCCCGGGGCTCATCGCGGGGGTGATCGGCCTGTGGCTCACGCCCGCGCTCGCCATGGCCGCGGACGCGCCCAAGCTGGATGCGGGCGACACCGCTTGGATGCTCACCTCCACGGCGCTGGTCCTGATGATGACCATCCCCGGCGTGGCCCTGTTCTACGGCGGCATGGTGCGCAAGAAGAACCTGCTGTCGGTCGCCGCGCAGACCTTCGCGGTGACCTGCCTGGTCACCGCCCTGTGGGCGATCATCGGCTACTCGCTGGCGTTCACGGGGGGCAACAAGTTCGTCGGCGGCTTCAGCCGGTTCTTCCTCGACGGCATGGGCTACGGTGCGATGAACGGGACCATCCCCGAGTCGGTCTTCATGACCTTCCAGATGACCTTCGCCATCATCACCCCGGCGCTGATCATCGGCTCGATCGTCGAGCGCATGAAGTTCTCGGCGATGCTCTGGTTCCTCGGTCTGTGGTCGGTGCTGGTCTATTCGCCGATCGCGCACATGGTCTGGGGCCCCGGCGGCTGGCTCGGCGGCGACGGCGTGCTCGACTTCGCCGGCGGGACCGTGGTGCACATCAATGCCGGCGTCGCGGGGCTGGTCGCCGCGCTGGTATTGGGCAAGCGCAAGGGTCTCGGCAAGGAGCCCATGCCCCCGGTGAACCTCGTCCTGACGATGTCCGGCGCGGCGCTGCTGTGGGTGGGCTGGTTCGGATTCAACGCGGGCTCCGCGGTCGCCGCCAACGGCACGGCCGGCATGGCCATGGCGGTCACACAGATCGCCACCGGGGTCGCGGCGCTGGCGTGGATGTTCGCCGAGTGGGCGGCACGCGGCAAGCCGACGCTGCTCGGCATGTCCTCGGGCGCGGTCGCGGGTCTGGTGGCGATCACCCCGGCCTCCGGCTTCGTCGGGCCGGTGGGCGCGTTCGTCATCGGCATCGGTGCCGGCGTGGTCTGCTTCTGGAGCGCCACCTACATGAAGGCGATCTTCGGCTACGACGACTCGCTCGACGCCTTCGGCGTGCACGCCGTCGGCGGGGCCCTGGGCGCGATGCTGACGGGCATCTTCGCCGCCAAATTCTTCGGCGGCGCGGGGGTGTCGGACGCGGCCGGCGGCAGCGTCCTGCACCAGCTCCAGCTCCAGGGGTTCGGCGTGATCGTCACCGTCGTCTACGACGCGGTGGTCACCTTCATCATCCTCAAGGTGCTCGACGCCCTGATGGGGCTGCGCGTGGCCGAGGAGGACGAGGTCGCCGGGCTCGACATCTCGCTGCACGGCGAGCAGGTCTACGAGTACACCGGCACCACGGGTCTCAGCATGCCCGAGGCGGCCCCTGCACCGGCCGCCGTTCCGCCGGCCGGGGCCCACGCCGGACGCGAGGTCTACGACTGAGCCGCCGCCGGCCCGGGGTGCGCCCCGGGCCGGCCGCGGTCGTACGGTTCATCGAAGCTCCTCCCTCCTTGCGGGCGCCTCGGCGCCCGTTTTTTTCGCCCGTCCGGGATTTCCCATGGCATCGGTCAGTTTTTGAATTAAGATAGGGCCATACCCGAATGAGCGGGTAGGGGATCCGTCCGTATCGGATCCGCTCAATCGCCGCCGCACCCGGGGCCGGTGGGGGTCTGCGGGGAGGCGGCGGATCGGAGTCCATGGTCGCGCCGCGAACCGCCGCCGCCGTGTCCCCGGGCCAGCGCCGGACCCTTGAGCCCGGCCCGCTGTGGCGCCGCCTCACGCTCCTGTTCGTCGCCGGGGGCCTCGTCGTACTCGTCGCGTTCGGGGTGTGGAGCTGGTTCGAGGCCTATTCACGCGTCGACTCCGAACTCGGCGTGGAGGCGGCGATGGCCGCCAACGGCGTGCAGGCGATGCTCGCCGGGCTCGGCAACGACCTCCCCTACCTCGGCGAACAGCTCCCGCCCCGCGACCAGCGGCAGTTCCGGCGCCGGGCCTACGCGCTGCTGCGCGCCTACCAGCAGCATCACCCGAGCGTCGCGAGCATGGTCCTGTTCGCCCCGGACGGGCGCATGCTCGTCAACAGCGCGCGCCCGTTCGACGCGCCGCTGCCGGATCCGCGCCGCCACCCCAGGATCCTCGCCAGCATCCGCGCCGCGCTCGGCACCCGCGGCCTCTGGGTCGGTCGGACCCAGCAGGGGCTGGTCCTGGGGGACTGGCGCATTCCCGTGCGCTACGCCGTGCGCACGCCGGCGGGGACGCCGCGCTTCATCCTGCAGGCGAGCATCCTGCTCAAGACCCTGACCGACCGCTGGCGCTTCGAGCGGATGTCCGCCTCCATGGCCATCGGCCTGATCACGCTCAACGGCGTGCACGTGGCGCGCCTGCCGGGCCCGAACCCGGCGCGCCTCTATGCCACGCGCATGGCCGGACCCCTGATGCAGGCGCTCGAGCGCCACCCGCAACGCCTGACCGGTGCCTATCGCGGGCGCGTGCAGAGCGACTGGTCGCGGCGCATCGGGCGCTACGCCCGCGTCATCGGCTTCCCGATGGTGCTGTACATCAGCGTGCCCGAGTCCGAGGTCTGGGCTCTGTGGTGGCGGGGCAGCGTCCCGTTCCTCATCCTCGGCTTGCTCGGGCTCGGGGGCTATGTCGGGCTCTCGCGCGTGCTGCTCCGGCGCGAGCGCGCCCACCTGCACGCGCTGGCGGCCGGCGAGCGCCACGACCCGCTGACCGGACTGCCCAACCTGCTCGCCGCGCGCGAATGGCTGGAGCGGCGCCTCGGCGAGGGCGCGCGTACCCTGGGGCTCCTGCAGGTGCACCTCGACGACTTCGCCGACGTGCACGACGCCTTGGGCGCCGACGGTGCCCAGCAGGTGTTGCAGGAGACCGCCCGGCGCCTGTTCGAGCAGGTCCCCGATCCGCAGGCGCTGGTCGCGCACCTCGGCGTGGAGCAGTATCTCGTCGGGGTCCCGGGGGCCGACCTCCTGCGCATCCACCGTCTCGCGCGACGCCTGCAGGAGGCGATCAACGAGCCCCTGTTCGCGGGCGGGCAGACCCTGCGCCTGAACGCCACGGTCAGCGTGAGCTGCTTCCCGGACGATGCCGACAGCGCCGACGAGCTGCTCCGGGCGGTGGCGAGCGCGGTGCACGCCGCGCAACAGGACGGGCGCGGGCGGGTCGCGCTCTACGATCCGGACAGCAGCCGCCGCAGCGTGGCGCGCGTCGGCTTTCAGCAGGCGGTCGAGCGTGCGCTCGCGGGCGACGAATTCGTCCTGCACTACCAGCCGATCATCGATCTGGAGGCGCGCACGCTGGTGGGCGCCGAGGCGCTGATCCGCTGGGACGACCCCGGGCGCGGACTGTTGCCGCCGGGCGAGTTCATCCCGCTCGCCGAGGCCACCGGCTGGATCGGTGCGCTCGGCGAGTGGGTGGTGCGCCGCGCGTGCCGGGATCTCAAGGAGTGGGAGGCCCGGGGGCTGCACGTGCGGCTCTCGCTCAACCTGAGCGCCGAGGAGCTGCGCAACCCGGACTATCCGTTGAAGCTGCGCCGCACCCTGGCCGTCAGCCACGTCGAGCCCGGCGCAATCGAACTGGAGGTGACCGAGACCGCGGTCATGCAGGACGTGCAGCGCAGCGCCGCGGCCCTGCGCAGCCTCGCCGACATCGGCGTGCGCTTCGCCATCGACGATTTCGGTACCGGGCACGCCTCGCTCGCCTACCTGCGCCGCCTGCCCGTGCAGGTGATCAAGATCGACCGCAGCTTCGTCGCCGAGGTCGCCTCCAGCCCCGCCGACCGGGCGATCGTCGAGGCGGTCGCGGCGCTCGCCCGCGGGCTCGGCTGCGTCACCGTCGCCGAAGGTATCGAGACCGAATCCCAGTACCGCATCCTGCGCGAACTCGGCGTGGACCGCGGCCAGGGCTTCTGGATCGGGCGCCCGCAACCGCGCGCGGAGTTCGAGGCCCTGATCCGAGAGCAGACCCGGCTCCCGGCCGGCTTCGAGCCCGACGTGGCCGATCGTTCGCAGCGCGGGACCTGAGGTTCGGCCGGCGCGGAGCGCCCGCCGCAGGGAGGTTCAGTCGAGGTTCTCGTGCGTCCCGTCGCAGTAGGGCGGGGTGCCCGTGCGCTTGCAACCGCACAGCGCGGCGCGGGTCTTGCGCGCCACCTCCAGCTTCACCGGCGAGAAACCGGTCCCCTGGTGGGAGCCGTCGCAGAACGGCTGATTCCCGGAGCGCCCGCAGGCGCACCACCAATAGGTACCCGGTTCCAGTTCGACCTCGAAGGGGCCCTTGCGGGCGACGACCGGATCGTTCATTTTCGTCCTCGTTCCGGGGGCCGGCGCCGTACCGCGGCGCCGGGATGCGGGTTACCATAGCGAATCGCGCGCGCCGCCGCCAGGAGCCTGTCGGACTTAGGTGTTCGTAGCGAGGCGGCGGGAGATCGAGGACAGTTTTCCGATCGTTTGAGGCGAATGGTAATCGCTATTTAACGAGAACGATCGGAAAAATGGGCCGATCTCCCACCGCCGCAGTAGAACATGCCTAAGTCCGACAGGCTCCTGGGCCGCGCCCGAAAGGCCGGTCGAGGAGTCGGGCCCTGAAACGTCTGCTGGTCCAATCGCTGCGCACCCCCCATCTGCAACCCGTGAACCTCGACCTCGGTCCCGGCGAGTGCGTCGGGGTGAGCGGGCCGTCGGGGGCCGGCAAGACCCTGCTCCTGCGCGCCATCGCCGACCTCGACCCGCACGAAGGGGAGGTGCTGCTCGACGGGGTCCCCGCCCGCCGCGTGCCGCCCGCGCAATGGCGCCGGCGCGTCGGCCTCCTGCCCGCCGAGAGTGCGTGGTGGGGCGAGCGCGTGCGCGATCACTTCCGCGACGATCCCGCACCGGGGCTCGGGCGACTGGGCCTCCCGCCGGCGGCGCTCGATTGGGAGGTCCGCCGCCTGTCCACGGGCGAGCGCCAGCGCCTCGCGCTCCTGCGCCTGCTGGAGAACCGGCCGCAGGTCCTGCTCCTGGACGAGCCGACCGCCAATCTCGACGCCGCCGGGCGCGAACGAGTCGAGGCGCTGATCGCCGAGTACCGCGGCGAGTGCGCCGCCGGCGTGATCTGGGTGGCGCACGACGCCGCCCAGCTCGCGCGCGTGGCGACGCGGCGGTTCCGGTTCGAGGACGGCCGTCTCGTCGCGGCCGCGGACCCCGCCGCACCGTGCACCTGATCCATCTCACGCCGTTCGACCTCGCCCTGGCCGCGCTGCTCGTGCTCGCGCTGGTCCCCCTGTCGCTGCGCCTGCGCCTGGAGATCGCCCGCCCCCTGCTGATCGCGGCCTTGCGCACGACCGTTCAGCTCCTGCTGGTCGGCCTGGTCCTCAAGGCGGTGTTCGCCAACGTCCACCTGCTGTGGATCGGCGCGATCTCCCTGCTGATGCTGCTGCTCGCCGGGCGCGAGGTGATGGCGCGCCAGCGCCGCCGCCTCGCCGGCTGGTGGGGGTTCGGGGTCGGTACGCTGTCGATGTTCGTATCCTCGTTCGCCGTCACCCTGCTGGCGCTGATCGTGGTGATCGGCCCGCAGCCCTGGTACCAGCCCCAGTACGCCATTCCGCTGCTGGGGATGCTGCTCGGCAACACCATGAACGGGATCGCCATCGCCATGGACCGGCTCACGCAGGAGGCCTGGCAGCAGCGCGCCGTGATCGAGGGTCGTCTCATGCTCGGCCAGGACTGGAGCCGGGCCATCGGCGACATCCGCCGCGACAGCATGCGCGGGGGGCTGATTCCGATCATCAACGCCATGGCGGCGGCCGGCATCGTCAGCCTGCCCGGGATGATGACCGGCCAGATCCTCGCCGGGAGCCCGCCCGTGGAGGCAGTGAAATACCAGATCCTGATCATGTTCCTGATCGCCGCCGGTACCGGCTTCGGCACCGTGGGCGCGGTGTGGGCGGGATCGTGGCGGCTGTTCGACGAGCGCCAGCGCCTGCGCCTGGACCGCCTGCGCCCCTGAGGCGGCGGCGGGCGGCGTGACCGCGCCGCCTACAGATCGCCGCCTTCGGTCCGCTATGCAGTCTGGGAGTAGTTTCGAGCGGGGAGGCCCCGATGCGTCCCGTACTCTGCGTCTTCATCCTGGCGGCCCTGTGGATCGCGGGCGGGTCTGCGCGCGCCGAGGGCATCTACCGCTGGACGGATTCCTCGGGCGAGGTTCATTTCAGCGACCGCCCGCCGGGCGCCGGGGCGCGGGCGATCCCCGCGCCCGATGCGCCGGCGCCGGTCACGGACGACCCCGACCGGGCCTGGCACGAGGAGCGCACGCGCCGCCTGCTGCGGGCGTTCCGGGAGGAGCGGGCGGAGCGGGAGGCCGCCGCGGCCCGCGCGCGGCGGACGGCGGAGGTGCGCCGGCGCAACTGCGGGATCGCGCGCGACCGGCTGCGGACCTACCGTACGGCGAGCTACCTCTATACGATCGACGCCCAGGGCAAGCGAGAGGTCCTGTCCGACGCGGGACGAACCCGCGCCCTGGAAGAGGCGCGGCGCGCGGTGCGGCGCTGGTGCGGGGAGGCCGGCGGCGGGTGAGGCCCCGGCGGTGCGCCCGTGCGGCGCACCGCCGGGGAGGAGAGGGCCGGGCGCCTAGAGCTGCGGCGGCGCGCTCGGGTGGATGTAGGCCCAACCCTCGGCCTCGCGAATGGTGATCTCACCCACGCCCGAGGGGACGATGGTGATGAACGGGTAGAGGTCCTTGCGGTCGATGTGCAGCTCACGCAGCGTGTTGCGACACTGCGCCAGGATCACCCCGCGTCGCTGCAGCATCTTCAGCTCCTTCTCGAAGCCGTTGCCCTTGGTGTAGACGTCGAACCCGCGGCTGTTGGCGATCAGTTCCACCGTAACGTGTCCCTTGAGGCGCGAGTCCTCGAGGAGATTCTTGATGTTGTTGAGGGTCTTCTTGATGATCTTGCGCCCGCCGTGGTCGAGCTGAAAGATCGCACCGTAGTGGTGGTGGGGGTTGGCCGCGGCCGGGGCCGACCACTCGGAATGTGGTGCGGCCACGGCCGCCGGCGCGGCGAGGCCGATCAGCACGGCCGCACAGGCCGCCTGCGCGACGCGCGCGAGCGGCCCCTTGGGAGCGTGAGGCATGGTGATGTCCTCCATCGAAATGGTTTTGGTATGGGTCGGGGGTGGGACGCCGCGTGTGCGCCGCGTATTCCGGATGTGGTCGCCGGAACTACGTGCGGACCGTGTTGGGCGGCCCGCCGGGGCGGTCAGGCCGGGCCGGTCCCCGCGAGCGCCTGGTAGAGGAACTCCGGCGCCGCCATGGAGGCCGTATGGATGCCCGCATTGTAGTAGCGGGTCGGGAACGGCTTCTCGCGCGCGTCCTCTTCCCGGAACCCCGTGAGCGGCGCGTCCTTGCACGCCATCGTCGCCGACCACCAGCCCGAGGGATAGACCGGCTGGGGGAAGTTCAGGACGGCGATGTCGAGGAACCCCGCGCCGCGCAGCGCTGTGTGCATCGACAGGAGCAGCTTCTGGTGCAGCAGGGGGGACTCGCTCTGCGCGACCAGGATTCCGTTCGCATCGAGCGCACGCAGGCAGTCGGCGTAGAAGGCCTGCGAGAACAGGCCCGCGGCGGGGCCGATGGGGTCGGTGCTGTCGACGATGATGACGTCGAAGCCGGCCGCCGGCGCTTCCTTGACGAAGCGGATCCCGTCCCCGAACTCGAGGTGCGCGCGCGGGTCGGAGTTCGCCTCGCACAACTGCGGGAAGAACCGCTCCGACACGCGCGTGACCCGTTCGTCGATCTCCACCTGGCGCGCCGACTCGACCTCGGGGTGGCGCAGCACCTCGCGCAGCGTCCCGCAGTCGCCGCCCCCGATGATGAGCACGCGGCGCGGCGCCGGGTGGGTGTACAGCGCCGGGTGCGACATCATCTCGTGATAGAGGAAGTTGTCCCGCTCGGTCAGCATGACGAAGCCGTCGATGGTCAGCAGGCGGCCGAAGTGCTCCGTCTCGTAGACCTCAATGAGCTGGTACGGCGTGCGCTCCTCGTGGATGCGCCCCGCCGCGGTCAGGCGCAGGGAGAACGCGCTGCCCGCCTCCGCGGCGACCTCGGTGAACCAGTTTTCGTCGAGCTTGCGCAAGCGCCCGGTCTCCGCCCTGGAAGTCGATGGCGGATGATAGCCACGCCCGGCGGCGACGGGCAAGCGCGGCGGGCGCTTGCATGTCGCCGGGGGAGCCTCGAAACTGTGCGCCATGAGCGGATGGGACATCGAGCAGGCTCGCGCCACCTATAACCTGGTCCACTGGGGTGCGGGATACTTCGACGTCGGCCCCGACGGTCACCTGATCGCCCATCCCGGCCGCGATCCCCGCCGCGGCGCGGTCGACCTCCACGAACTCGCCCATCGCGTGCGCGCGGCCGGACTCTCCTGGCCGGTGCTGGTCCGGTTCGTCGATATCCTGCACGAGCGCGTCGACACGCTGGTCGAGGCCTTCGCCGCGGCCACCGCCGCGGACGGCTATGAGGGCTCGTTCACCGCCGCGTACCCGATCAAGGTCAATCAGCAGCGCAGCGTGGTCACCGAAATTCTCGGCCACGGCGACGGCCGGGTCGGCCTCGAGGCGGGCAGCAAGCCGGAGCTGATGGCCGCGCTCGCGCTCACGCCCGCGGGCGGGCTGATCGTCTGCAACGGCTACAAGGATCGTGAATACATCCGGCTCGCCCTGATCGGGCGTGAACTCGGGCACCGCATCTTCATCGTCGTCGAGAAGCTCTCCGAACTCGAACTCGTGGTCGAGGAATCCCGCGCCCTGGGCGTCGAACCCCTGCTCGGCGTGCGGATGCGGCTGGCCTCGATCGGCGCGGGAAAGTGGCAGAACACCGGCGGCGAGAAGTCCAAGTTCGGGCTCTCCGCGGCGCAGGTGCTGGAGGTCGTGGAGCGCCTGCAGGGCGCGGGCCTGTTGGGTTCGCTGCGCCTGCTGCATTTCCATCTCGGGTCGCAGATCGCCAACATCCGCGACATCCAGCGCGGCGCGCGCGAGGCGGCGCGCTGCTACGCGGAACTGCGCGCTCTGGGCGTCCCGCTCTCCTGCGTCGACGTCGGCGGCGGGCTCGGCGTGGACTACGAGGGGACCCGTTCGCGCAGTTTCTGCTCGATGAACTACACCGTCGGCGAGTACGCGCGCAACGTGGTGCATACCCTGTGGGAGGTCTGTACGGAGCACGATCTCCCGCACCCGGACATCGTCACCGAGTCCGGGCGGGCGATGACCGCGCATCACGCGGTGCTGATCACCAACGTCACCGACGTCGAACCCGCCGCCGACGACCAGCCGGGTCCGGCGCCGGGCGCGGACGATCCGCTCATCCTGCACGACCTGTGGCGCGCCTGCGAGGGCGTATCGGAGCGCTCCGCCCTCGAGGCCTATCACGACGCCGCGCACTGGCTTGCGGAGGCGCAGTCGATGTACATGCACGGGGTGCTGACGATCGCGCAACGGGCGCGCGCCGAGCGGCTCTACTTCGCCGCCTGCCGCAGGGTCCGTCCGCTCCTGCAGCCGTCCATCCGCGCCCACCGCGAGTTGCTCGACGAACTCGACGAGAAGCTCGCCGACAAGTATTTCTGCAACCTCTCGGTGTTCCAGTCGCTGCCCGACGTCTGGGCCATCGATCAGATCTTCCCGATCGTGCCCCTGCACCGCCTCGACGAGGCCCCGGCCCGGCGCGCCGTGATTCAGGACCTGACCTGCGATTCCGACGGGCGTATCGATCAATACGTGGACCGCGAAGGGGTCGAGAGCACGCTGCCGCTGCACGCGTGGCGGCCGGGCGAGCCCTACCTGCTCGGGTTCTTCCTGGTCGGGGCCTACCAGGAGATCCTCGGCGACATGCACAATCTCTTCGGCGACACCGACTCGGTGAACGTCGTACTCGACGCGGGCGGCGGCTACCGACTGGAGGACGCCCAGCGCGGCGACACGGTGGACGCCCTGCTGCGTTACGTGCACTTCGACCCGCAGACGCTGCGCGAGCGCTATCGCACGAAGCTCGAGGCGGCCCCGATCGATGCGGCGCGCCGTGCCGCCTATTGGGAGAGCCTGGAGGGCGGCCTCGACGGCTACACCTACCTCGAGGACTGAGGGCGCAGGCACGGCGGCGGCGATCTGTTAGCATGGGTCCGTCGCGCCGGGAGGCGGCGCGGGGCAAGGGAGGGACAGGCGATGAAGCGCAACCGTTATGCGGTACTCGGACTCGCCGTGGGAATCGGAATGGGGGCGGCGCAGGCCGGCGAGGAGCGGATCCACATGCACCGCGTCACGCCGGACGGCGTCGGGGCCCAGATCGGCTCCATCGCGGTGCGCGACAGCCGCTACGGCGCCGTGTTCACGCCGCGGCTGCACGGTCTCGCGCCCGGCGCTCACGGCTTCCACCTGCACCGCAACGCGGACTGCGGACCAGGGATGAAGGAGGGGAGTCCGGTGGCGGGGCTGGCGGCGGGCGGGCACTTCGATCCCCGGCGCACGGGGCGTCATGCCGGACCCTATCGCCACGGCCATCTCGGGGACCTGCCGGTGCTCTACGCGGATGCCGCCGGCGACGCCGTCGCGCCCGTCCTGGCGCCGCGGCTGCGCCTGCGCGACCTGCGCGGCCATGCCCTGATGATCCACGCCGGCGGCGACAACTATGCGGACAGCCCCGCACCGTTGGGCGGCGGCGGCGCGCGCATCGCCTGCGGCGTGGTCGACTGAAGGGGTCGCGCGAGGGCCATCGACGCGGTGCGCGCGGGATTCATCGGACTGGGCGCCATGGGCCGGCCGATGGCCGCGAACCTGGCGCAGGCGGGGCGGCTCGAGGCGGTATGGAACCGCACCCGGGCGCGTGCCGAGGCATTCGCCGCGGCGACCGGCGTCGGCGTCGCGACCGACCCCGGGGAGTTGGCGCGCCGGTGCGACGCGCTGTTGCTGTGCGTGTCGGCCGACGCGGACGTGCTCGGCGTCGTCGATGAAGCGATCCCGCACCTGCGTCCCGGCACCCTGGTCATCGATCTCTCCACGGTGCGTCCGGACACGGCCCGAGTGTGCGACGAGCGGGTACGGGCCGCGGGCGGGGCGTTTCTCGACGCGCCGGTGTCGGGCGGGGTCGAGGGCGCGCGCGGCGCCACGCTGTCGATGATGCTCGGCGGCGAGGCGCGGGACGTGGCGCGGGCGCGCCCGCTGCTGGAGGTGCTGGCCGCGCGCATCGTCCATCTGGGTCCGGCCGGCTGCGGGCAGGCGGCGAAGGCCGTGAACCAGGCGATGGCGGCGGGGATCAACCAGGCCGTCAGCGAGGCGCTCGCCTTCGCGCGGGCGCTCGGGCTGCCGGGCGAGCGGGTGATCGAGGCCGTCGGGGGCGGGGCCGCCGGCAACTGGTTCCTCACTCATCGCGGGCCGACGATGCTGGCGGGTCGTTTCGATCCGGGGTTTCGCGTCGCCTTGCACCACAAGGATCTCGAAATCTGCCGGGATCTCGCCGCGGGGCTCGGCGCGCACCTGCCCCTGGTGGAGATGACGCTGGTGCACTACCGTCGGCTGATCGACGCCGGGGCGGGGGACCTCGACATCTCCGCCCTGTTCCGGCACAAGCAGGCACTGTTCCGCGGTTGATGCGGCGTCGCCCCCCGTCCGCCCGTTACCGCCCCCGCCTCCGTGCCGCCGCGGGCACGACGGGATCCCGCGCCACCCACGCCGGCACCGGTTCCAGGTAGACCTGTCCGGCGAGCCACGGGTCCGGGTGCCGGCGCAGGTGGCGGCGCAACTGCGTCAGCGCCGCCGCGCGCGGGGCGCGACCGCGCCGGAAGGCCTCGACGGCGGCGGACAGCCGCGCGTCTGCGTCCCCGCCGTGCCCGGCCGCGACCCGCCTCACGGCGAGTCGCAGCGCCCGCGCGTGCCCGCTGCGCGTCGCCGGTCGTGCGAGCGCGGCCATGAAGACCGCCCCGTAGCGGCGGGCGACGGCCCGGGCGGGGCCCCCTTCTGCGAGGAGCCGCGCGAGGCGCCGGCGGGCGGCGGGGGCGTGCGCCGTCAGCGTGAGTTCGTGCTGCGCGTGGAAGTCCGCCAGGGCCGCGAGCGTCACCCGCCCGGCGAGGAGCCGGCGCCAGCGCCGGTGGGCGCGGACCCGTTCGAAGAAGTGCTCGCGCCCCGCCGCGTTCCGCAGCGCGGTCTCGTCCGTGAACGGGAGCAACGGCCACAGGCGGCGGATCGCGAGGGCGTGCAGGCCGACCCCGGGGCGTCTCCCTCCGCGCGGACCGAACACGGGCACCGCGCCCGGCCCGCAGCTCGGCGAGCCGGCCTTGAGGATGTAACCGTCGACCTCGCCGAGCGCGCGCGCCGCGGCGCGGGCGAAGGCGTTCAGGGCCGGCGTCACGTCGCAGGCCGGATCCTCCACGCCGACGGCGCGCGGGCGGCGCGGGTCGCCGACGAGGCGGATCGGGGGGCGCGGCACGCCGAGTCCCGCCCCGGCCTCCGGGCAGATCGGGACCAGGTCGGCGCGGCGCGCGAGCACGCGCGCGACCCATTCCTCGCGCTTGTGGCCGCCGTCGTAGCGCACCGGCTCGCCGAGGAGGCAACTGCTGACCGCGATGCGGATCGGTCCGGGATCGGCGGCGGACGGGATCAGGCCGGCATCGCCTCGCCGCCCTCCCACACGCACACGCGGTCGCGCCCGGCCCGCTTGGCGGCGTAGAGGGCGCGATCGGCCCGGTCGACCAGGATATCCGCGTCCCATGACTCCCCCGCGGGCATCGTCGCCACCCCGAGGCTCGCCGTCACCGCGGCCGGACCGCCGGGGTGCCCCACGGTGACCGCCGCGACCGCGGCGCGCACGCGTTCGGCGACGTGGCGCGCCGCGTGCCCGTCGCTGCCCGGCAGCAGCAGCGCGAATTCCTCGCCGCCGTAGCGGCAGGCGGTGTCGGGCCGGCGCAACCCGCGGCCCACGCACTGCGCGACGCGGCGCAGCACCTCGTCCCCGGTCGCGTGCCCGCAGGTGTCGTTGATGCGCTTGAAGCGGTCGACATCCATCAGGATCAGCGAGACCGGCGACGGCGAACGCCGTGCGCGCTCCAGCTCCACCGCCAGGATATCGCGGAAGTGGCGCCGGTTGAACAAGCCGGTGAGCGCGTCGCGCCGCGACTGCTCCTCGGCCTCGCGGCGCGCCCGCTCCACCTGCGCCAGGGCCGTCTCCAGGCGTCCGGCCTGATCGCGGATCAGCATCCGCCGCAGGAAGTCCGTGCGTGCATAGTGCTCCATGTAATAACAGGCGGACATGCCGACGACGTTGATCGACACCAGGAAGAAGCTGTTGTTGAGCAGTATCGCCGGCGGCGTCGCGGCGGCGTCCAGGGCGACCGATTCGTAGAGGACGAGCGTGGCCAGGTTGACGAAGGTCGCGGGTACGAAGCGCAGGCGCATGAACGTGTAGACGAAGGTTGCGGCGAGCAGGAGGCCGGCGTAGTAGAGGTAGCTCCCGGGCGGGGCGGCCGCGGCGATCATCGCCACGATCCCCCAGCTCCCGACGAGACCCACCAGCGCCATCGCCGGCTCCACACAGCGCTCGAAGCAGCGCGTGTACGACAGCGCGAGCACCGCGGCGATCAGCGGACAGACCACGGCGTAGCGGATGATCCAGGTGACCGTCGTCGCATCCGGGACGATGCGCGCGTCGAGCAGCCCGAAGACGGCGTAGAGGAAGCCCCCGACCAGCAGGCTGACCCGTACCTGGTGCAGTGACTGATGAAAATAGTCGCGGCGGAACGCGGCCTCCTGGCGCGGGTCCGCGAAGCGCAGCGTCCAGCCGGGCCGGCGCGCCTTCCCGCCGCGCCGCGTCCGTGCCTCTGCCCCTTCCTGCGTCATCATCGCCACCCGTGCCGGACGACGCCGCACCCGCCGTGAAGCGCCCCTTCTATCTTATCTCGGCCGGCGCCCGGCGGTGGTTGAGTCCCGGTCCCTCGCCCTTTGCGCGCTGTTTTTCAACCGCCTGTCAGGCAAGGTGTCCGGCGACGAGGTCGGCCAGGAAGCGGATGTGCTCCGGCGTGTCGTTGAGCGCCGGAAGGTAACGGAACGACGCGCCCCCGGCCTCGAGGAACCAGGCGCGGTTCTGCTCCGCGATCTCCTCGAGGGTCTCCAGGCAGTCGGCCGCGAAGCCCGGGCAGACGACGTCCACCGCCTTCACCCCCTGGCCGGGCAGGGCCCGCAGGGTCGCGTCCGTGTACGGCTGCAGCCACTCCTCGCGCCCGAAGCGGGACTGGAAGGTCACGGTCCAGGCCGCCTCGGGCAGGTCCAGGGCGTGGGCGACCAGGCGCGCCGTGGTCCGACACTGCGCCTCGTAGGGATCGCCGGCGGCGACGTAGCGCCGGGGCAGCCCGTGAAAGGAGAACAGCAGCCGCCGCGCGTGCGCGTCGGCGCCGCGGTGTGCGCGGATCGAGGCGGCGAGGGCGTCGATGTAGCCCGGGGCGTCGTGGTAGTCGGCGATCATCCGCAGCTCCGGGATCCGCCGCCAGCCGGTGAGCACCGCGGCCACGGCATCGAAGGTCGAGCCGGTGGTGCTCGCGGAGTACTGCGGGTACAGCGGCAGGATCAGCAGCCGTTCGATCCCGCGCAGGGCCTCGAGCGCGGCGCGGATCGACGGCTCCCCGTAGCGCATACCGAACTCGACGGCCACCTCGCCGGCCCCGCGCGCCGCGAGTTCGCGCCGCAGCGCCGCGGTCTGCCGGCGCGTGATGGCGAGCAGCGGCGAACCCTCGTCGGTCCACACCTTGCGGTAGTTCTGCGCCACCCGCCGCCCGCGCAGCGGGGCGATGACGCCCCACAGCAGCGGCAGCCAGAAGGCGCGCGGCAGATCGACGACGCGCCGGTCGGCGAGGAACTCGCGCAGGTAGCGGCGCAGCGCGCGCGGCGTCGGTGCATCCGGGGTCCCGAGGTTGGTGACGAGCACGCCGACGCGCGCCCCGGCAGGGCTTGGGCGGCTTGCGGCGGGATCCGTCATCGTAAGCTCGGGACGTGTGGCGAAAGGAAAGACTGCATGGCGGCGATACGGCGCCGGGGCGTCAGGGGCTCGGGCCGGGCCGCGGTCCCACGCGGTAGTCGGTCACGCGGTAGAAGCCGCCGAACACGGGTGTCGCTGCGCCGCCGGAGATCGACCTGCCGGCGTGCCGCGCCGCCTGGGTGAGCAGTTCATCGAGGTCCTGCACCCAGAACCCGGGCAGAAACGGCTCGGCGGCTGCGAGCAGACGGCGCAACCAACGTCTGCGGTGCAAGGCGTGGCTGCGGCCGACGGGCCCGTACTCGGTCACGATCAGGCGCGCACCGGGGCGCGCGACCCGCACCGCCTCGGCGAGGACGTTGCGGCGTGCGGCGTCGGGCAGCTCATGGAGCAGAAAGAAGATGACGATGGTATCGAAGCAGGCGTCGGCGTACGCGAGCGCTTCGGCATCCATGCGCGCCAGATGTCCACCGCCGGCGTGCGCGTTCAGCTTGCGTCGCGCCGCCTCGAGCTGTACGCCGGCCACGTCCATCAGGTAGAACTCCGGGCCCGCGGCGCGCGCGAGGTGCAAGGCGAACGTGCCGTAGACGCAGGTCAACTGCAGCGTGCGCCCGGCCGGCGCCGCGCCCACGCGGCGCAGGGTCGTATCCATCAGGCGGCGGTACTGCCCGAAGAGAACCGCATTGATGACGCGCGGGTGGTCCCAGAAGCGCACGCCGGCGCGCCACAGATAGGCCCACCAGTAGTGGCGCGCGAGGTACCACGGGATCCCCTCGCGCTGGAACCGCCGCCACAGGCGCGCGCGCCCGCGCGCGCGCGCCAGACCGCCGGCCGCGCCCTCAGCGGTTGGCGACGCCATGCGGTACGTGTCCGGTGGGGACGTGCTCGCGCGCCGAGTCGCAGTGTCCGCGCTGGTCGTCGAAGAAGATGTCGGCGCCGAAGGCGCGCAGGAACGCGCCCTTGCTCAGCCCGCCGAGGAAGACCGCCTCGTCGATGCGGATGTTCCAGGCGCGCAGCGTGCGGATGACCCGCTCGTGCGCGGGCGCCGAGCGGGCGGTGAACAGCGCCGTGCGGATGGGCGAGTCCTCCGGCGGGTACTCGGACTGGATGCGGTGCAGCGCGGCGAGGAAGTCCTTGAACGGCCCCCCGGGCAGCGGCTCGTTGGCGGCGGCGCGCTCGGCCTCGGTGAACGCCGCCAGCCCGCGCGTCTGGTAGACGCGCTCGGCCTCATCGGAGAAGACCACCGCGTCGCCGTCGAAGGCGATGCGAAGTTGCGCGCCCGGGTTGAGGCCGACCTTGGAGGGCAGGATGGTGGCGGCGGCCACGCCGGTGTCGAGGGCGTGGGTCACGTCGTCGGGGTCGGCCGACAGGAACAGGTGCGCGCCGAACGTGGGCACATACCGATAGGGACTCTCGCCGCCGGTGAAGGCCGCGCGGCTGATCGCCAGGCCGTAATGCTGGATGGAGTTGAACACGCGCAGGCCGGTGTCGGCGCTGTTGCGCGAGAGCAGGATGACCTCCACGCGCGGTGCACCCGGCGCGCGTTCGTTGAGGGCGAGCAGCTTCTGCACCAGGGGGAAGGCCACGCCGGGCTCGAGCACCTCGTTCTCGTGCTCGATCTGGTAGCGGCAGTAGGCGTCCACGCCGTGCTCGGTGAACACGCGGTGGCTGTCCTCGAGGTCGAAGAGCGCACGCGAGGAGATCGCCACCACCAGTTTTCCGTCGAAGCTCGCCGGCATGTCGGAGTTTCCGCCCTGTCCCGTCGCCCACCACGCTACCCGAACCGGAGTCGGCGCGCCAGCCCGGCCCGCGGCGCCCGCCGCTCCCGTGTTGCGCTCGCCGCGGCGGCCGTCGCACCACGAAGCGGGGTGTCCCGGATGCGCGCCGCGGGGATCACCCTCCGCCTTCAGGCTCCCATTCCCGCCACCCGCGCAGCAGCGGGAAATACAGCCCGAGGCGCAGCGGACGCGCGTCGAGCCGCGCCAGCAGCGCGGCGTAGGCCTCGAGCTGCGCGCGGTAGCGTTCGCGCTCGCGGTCGAGGAACGCCTCGACGCCGGCGCCCGCGTGCACGCCGGTCTTGTAATCGATGATCCAGCGCCGGCCCGCCCCGTCGACGAAGGTGCGGTCGATCACGACGCGCCGGATGACGCCGTCGACGACGCCGTGGACGGCCCACTCGTTGCGCGCCTGTGTGTGGTCGGCGGCGAGGATCCAGTGCGCGCGCGGATCGTCGAGCACCGCCGCGAGTGCGGCGTGCACCCGCGCGCACGCCGCGTCCAGTTCCCCGGGCGCGACCCCGAGGCGGCGCAGCGCCGCGCGCCACGCCCCCTGCGCGCGCGCGAGGCGCCCCGCGTCCCAGGTGTCGAGCCCCTCGTGCGCGATGCGCCGCAGGATGCGGTGCACGACGGTGCCGACGTGGCGTGCGGTATCGCCGGCCCATTCGAACGCCACCGCCGCGGCGTGCAGCACCCGCGCCGGCGGCGGGGCGGTCCATGCCGGCGGCGGGGGCGCGGGCGCGCGCCAGCCGGCGGGCAGACGCAGGAGCGGCGGCGCGGACCGCGGCGGCGTCGCCGGCGCCAGGTCGCCGGCCGCGGCCCGCGCCGCGGCCGCCTCGAAGCGCGGGCGCAGCGCCGGCCACAGGAGGGCCAGCAGGGAATCGGCCGGCGGCGGTTCCAGCCCCCCGTCCGCTCCCCGGGCCGCGCCGATCAGGTGCAGGCGCCGGCGCGCCCGGGTGCAGGCGACGTAGAGCACGCGCGCGGCCTCGTGGCGATCGGCCGCCGCCTCGAGATCGCGAAGGTAGCGGTAGATCGGATCCTCATCGGCCCCCGCGGCGGCGATGGGGGCGAGCAGCAGCTCGGCCCCGTCGCGCCCGCGCCGTTCGATCCAGCGCAGCAGCGGGCGGCCGCGCGGCCGGGGGGGGCGCTCCAGCCCCGGCACGATCACGGTGTCGAACTCCAACCCCTTGGCCTTGTGGATGCTCAGGATCTGCACCGACTCGCCCGCCGTCGGATCGGCCGGTGCGCGCAGTTGCGCGAGGCGTTCCTCGAGCATGGCAGGATCCTCCAGGTCGCCGCCGGCGTCGAGTTCGTCGAGCAGCGCCAGATACCGCCGCGCCGCCTCGAACCCCGCCGCGTCGGTGCATGCCGGGCCCCCCAAGGCGAGCCATGTCCCTTCGATCCACGCCGCGAGGCCGCGGCGGCCGCGCTCGGCGAGGGCGGCCTCGAGAACTGCGACGGCGCGTTCGAGGCGCGCGCGCCCCGCGGCGCTCAGCGCCGCGACCCGCGCGGGATCGCCCCACAGCTCCGGCACCGGCGCGTCGGCTGCCGCGCCGTCCACGAGCGCGTGCAGGTCGGCGAGCGTGAGGCCGCACCAGGGCGCGCGCAACACCGACAGCCAGGCGATGCGGTCGGCGGGGTGGAGCAGGGCGCGGGTCAGCGCCAGCAGGTCGCGCGCGGCCGGATGCTCCCCGAGGGCGTCGACGTCGAGCGCCAGGAAGGCGATCCCGGCCCGGCGCAGGGCGGGCAGGAGCGCGTCGAGATGACTGCGCGCCCGCACCAGGACGGCGATGCGTCCCTCGGGGTCGGATGCGCGCGCCGCGGCGATCAGGCGCAGGATCGTCTCGGTCTGCGCGCCCGGCTCCGGGTCGACGAGCGCGTGCACCTCCACGGCGGGTCCCGGTTCCCGCGCGCGTACCGCGCGGCAGGCACGATACGCGACGGCGCCCGCACCGGCGTCCTCCGCCGCCGGGAACACGGCCGGGAAGGTCGCGTTGATCCAGTCGATCAGGCCCGCGGCGGCGCGGAAGTTGGCCGACAGGTACAGCGGCTCCAGGGACAGGGCGCCGATCCCGTGCGCGCGCGCGTCGAGGTAGAGCCCCACGTCGGCTTCGCGGAAGCGGTAGATCGACTGCATCGGATCGCCCACCACGAACAGCGTGCGCCCGTCCCCCGGGGCCCACCCGGCCGTCAGCCGGCGCAGCAGCTCGTAGTGCGAGTAGGAGCTGTCCTGGAATTCGTCGACCAGGATGTGGCGGACGCGGTGGTCGAGGGCCAGCGCGAGGTCGGTGGGCGCATCCTCCGCGCCCAGCGCCTCGACGGCCGCCTGCTCGATCTCCACGTAGTCGACCCGCCCGTGCGCCTGAAACACCACGCGCAGTTGCGCGAGCGCCAGATGCAGCAGCTCGAACAGGGCCTGCAACAGCGTCCACTGCCCGTCCTCGTAGCGCGGCGGCGGCAGCGCGCGCACCGCGTGCAGGGCGGCGGCCAGCGCCGTATCGTCGGCCAGTCCTTGCAGCAGTTCGAGTCCCGCCGCGCGCATCCGCGCCGCTTCCGGGTCCTTGCCCGCGGGCACCCCGCTGGTGGCATTTAGGGTGCGCCGCCAGGCACCGTCCTGGGTCAGGAGCAGGGCCGCGATCCCGCGCCAGCGTTCGAGTCCGGTCGCGTCGGCGGCGGGCAGCGCGTCGAGCCCGGCGCAGGCGACGATCGGCGAGTCGGCGCCTTTGCGCGCGAGCGTCCGTCCGGCGTAGTCGGCGAGGCGTACGAGCGCGTCCCCGGCCGCGGCGGCGAGGCGCGCGCGCAGCGCGGCCAGGCGGGCGCCGATCTCGCGTGCCAGCACCGTCTCCAACTCGCGGCGCAACGCGCCCGACTCCAGCTCCGCGCGCCGCCGCAGGTGACGCTGCCATTGGTCGCGGCGCCCGAGCAGGTCGACGAGCAGCGATTCGACGCGCGGGAAGTCGTTGTCGAGGTGGAGCAGCAGCCGCGCGACCGCCTCCGACCACCGCGACCCGGTCTCGACGCTGCGCAGCGTCGCACGCGCCGCCTCGCGGTAGAGCGCGTCGAAGGGCTCCGCGACCGTCGGCGGGGCGCCGAAGCGGGTCACCCACGGCAAGCGCCGCGTGAGGCCCGCGCACAGCGAGTCGATGGTCTGGATGCGCAGGCGCGCCGGGTGCTGCGCGAGGCCCCAATCGAGTTCGCGATCGCGCCGGCGTACGGCCTGCGCCAGCGCGTGCGTGCGCGCCCGGTGGGGGTCGTCCGCGGCCGGCGCCCGCAGCGCCTCGAGGATGCGCGCCCGCATCTCGCCCGCCGCCTTGCGCGTGAAGGTGATGGCGAGGACCTCCTCGGGGGCGTCGACGGTGGCCAGCAGCCGCAGATAGCGCCGCGTCAGCAGCTCCGTCTTGCCCGATCCGGCCGGGGCCTGAACGAGAAAGGAGCGCTCCGGGTCGAGCGCCCGTTCGCGCGCAGCCGCGTCTTCCGGCTCAGTCGTCATCCGTTGCGTCCGTGGCGATCCGGCACAGGGTGGGCAGCTCGCAATAGCGGCAGGTCGCGCGCCCGCGCGCGGGATCGACCCCCGCCTCGCCGGCGCGGAAGCGCGTCGCGAGATCCTCGAGCACCCGACGCCGGTCGTCGAGCCACGCCTCCCAACCGCCGTCGGGCGGCGGCTTCACCCCGGGGAGGATGCCTTCCTCGACGGCGAAGCCGGCGAAGCGCAGGCGCCCGGGGCGGAGCACCGCGAAGGCGAGCGCGGCGACCCCGCCCCCGCGGTCCGGCGCATCGGAGGCGGCGGCATAGAGCAACAGCTGCGGATCGTCGGGGCGGTCGCCGCTCCATTTCCCGGTGCTCGCGTCCCCGGTCTTGTAGTCGATCACGATGCGGCGCCCGTCGGGGAGCCGATCGATGCGGTCGGGGCGCAGGGTGACCTCGAGGCCGCCGATCGCCGTGCGCCGCTCGCGCTCCTGCGCCGCGACCGCGAACGGGGGACGCCCGGCCTCGAGTGCCAGCCACGCGAGCGCGAGGTGCACGAGCCGCTCGCGCTCGAGCGCGAGGAAACGCGCCCCCATGCCGGAGCGGGCCTCGGCGGCGAAGCGCCGCAGTACCGGGTCGACCGCCGCCGCGACGCGGGCGGCGAGCGCCTGCGCGTTCGAGGCCCGGAGTTCCCGCTGCGAGCCCAGGTCGTCCCACACCGCCTGGAGGACGCGATGGACCAGGGTCCCGCGCTCGCGCGCGTCGAGGCCGGGCCCGGGGCGCTCGAGACCCACGGCGCCGAGCCGGTGTCGCGCGAAGGCGCGAAAGGGACACGCCGCCTGGTCGCGGAACAGCCCGCTCCCGCCGCCGGCGGGTTGGGCACCGGACAGGGGCGGCCCGGTCGGGTCGTCCACCGCCTCCAGGCCCGGCGCGGCGGCGTGCACGCGCGCGGCGAAGCCGCCGGGGTGCACCGCTCCCGGATCGTCGGGCCGACCCTCCGGCAGATGGGCGATGAGCGGGCTCGCCCGCAGCGGGCGGTCGCCGTCGCGCAGCGGATGCGAGATGACGACCGCAGGCGCGCCCGCGAGCAGCCGCTCGGTCACACGCGCCGCCCAGGCCCGTTCGCTCGCGGCGTCGGCGTGCGGCATCCCGAGGCGGCGCTGCAGGGCGACCGGGATGAACGGGTGCGGCTCGGGCGCCGGCGGCCAGGTCTCGTCGTGCAGCCCGGTGATCCACAGGTGCGTGAAGTGCAGGCCTGCGGCCTCCAGGAGGCCGAGGACCTGCACCGGTGCCGGCGGATCGTCGGCGGGCTGGAACACGCGCTCTCGGGCCAGGCGTGCGAGGCGGCCGACGGCCCCCGGGCCATCGAGGGGGCCGGTGATCTCCCCGAGGCCCGCGAACGCGGACAGCAGTTCGCGAAAGGCCTCGACGCTCTGGTGGGCGGTGCTGTCGAGCGGGCCGTCGCCCGGCCACCCGAACGCCGCCAGTATCCGTGACCAGGCGTGGACCCAGCGCTCGGGCGTCGCCCGCCGGGGCAGGTCCGGACCGCCGTCCGCGAGCCTCCCCAGCCCGGCCGCGAGCCGCGGGCACGCCGGCCGTCCGCCGGCGGCGCTCAGCGCCTCGCGGCGCAGGCGGGCCGCGGTGACCTCGGTGCCGCCCCCGCGGCGCAGGGCCGCGTCGAGCCGCGCGCGCGCCCAGCGCTCCTGCGGCCACCCGCCCAGGAACGGGGAGCGCAGCAGCGCCCCGGCCCGCTCCAGGGACATACGCGCCGTCGCGGCCAGCTCCAGCAGCTGCAGCGCCGTGTGCACGGGCGGCGCCGCGGCCAGAGGCGCGCCCAGCGACAGGTGGAAGGGCCGCGGGCGCGCGCCGGACCCCGGGAGCACGGCGCCGGGGTCGAGCACCGCGAAGAGCGCACGCTCGACCTCCGCGCGCCGGCCCGCCAGGTCCGGGACGACGATGCCCACGGGGCCGGAGACGCCCGTCTCCAGCAGTCCACGGGCCCAGTGCGCCGCCGCCTCGATCTCCCGGGCTGCATCCGCGCAGGCGGTGCGCACCGCGGCACCCGGCCCCGGCGCCGGCGTTTGCACGTGCACCTGCGCGCCGGCCGCGCGCAGGGCCTCCCAGAGGGCCTCCTGCTGCGGGGTGAACGTGTCGAAGCCGGCCAGCACCAACTGCCGCGGCGGCGCGAGTTCGCCCGCGCGAAATGCGGCCGCGAGCCGGTCCGGCAGTGCCGGGGAATCGATCCAGCCGTGGCGCTCGAGCCGGCGCCGGACCGCCGCCCCCCAGCGCAGGAGGGCCTCCCCGTCGGCGTCGAGCAGCGCGCCGTGCGCATCGAGTCGGCAGCGCCACGCCGCGAGCAGTCCCCAGGCCGTCCGTGCGGCGCGGGCCGCCCCGGCCGGCTGCAGCAGCGTCGCCCCGCTGCGCGCCGAGCCCTCGACGACCCGCTCCCAGAGGGCCGCCTCCTGGGCGGCGTTGAGCAGCGCCGGCGGCCCGTCCGCGTCGTCCCACACCCCGGCGTCGAGCCCCGCCTCCCAGGTGCGCTCGAGCCAGGCCGCGTAGGGCAGCACGTCGGCACCGGCCCATGCCGCCTCGCCCCGGGCCCGTTCGCGGTCGAGCGCGTCGGCGAGATGGCGCGCGAGGTGGCGGCTCGCGGTCACGACGGTGGCGCCGGATTCGAGCGCGGCGAACAGTTCTTCCATGGCGGTGTGGCGACGACTCCGCAAGGCGGGTACAGGCGTCGCACCATGATGCCACAGCCGCGCCCGCCGGCCCGCCGGCGGGCAGGTGAACCCGCCGGGGAAAGCCGATATACTGCGCCGCGTCGTCCTTTCACGCCCGCCGGCACGCTGTCCACCGCCCCGCCGGCGCGCACCGCACGTGCCACCATGCCGACCAGGACCTCACCGCCGTTCTGGGTATGGGGCTGGCTGTTGCTCACCGTGGGCACGCTCACGCTGCGCACCGTCATCCCCATCGACGAGACCCGCTACCTCTCGGTGGCCTGGGAGATGTGGTGGCGTCACAGCCAGTGGGTGCCGTACCTCAACGGCCACACCTACGACGGCAAGCCGCCGCTGCTGTTCTGGCTGATGGAACTCGGCTGGCTGGTGTTCGGCGTCCACGCGTGGTGGGCGCGCCTGGTGAGCCCGCTCGCGGGCCTGGCGGCGCTGTGGCTGACGGCGCGGATCTCGCGGCGGCTCTGGCCCGACGACGAGCGCACCGCGGCGCTGGCCCCGACGATCCTCCTCGGTACCTTTTACTGGGCGGTGTTCACGTCGGCGACGATGTTCGACCTGCTGCTGGCCGCGTGCGCGCTGACGGCGATCCTCGGTCTGCTGCGCGTGTGGCGCGGCGCCGCGCGCGGGGGATTCGCCCTCGCCGGCCTCGGCCTCGGTCTCGGCATCCTCGCCAAGGGCCCCGTGGTCTTCATTCCGGTTCTCGCCGTCGGGCTGCTCGCGCCGTGGTGGATGAAGGGCGGGCGCCCGGCCGGGTTGACCTGGGGTGCATGGTACCGGGGCCTGGGCGCGGCGACGCTGATCGCCGCGGGGATCGCGCTCCTGTGGCTGATCCCCATGGCGATCCAGGGCGGCCTGCACTACTTCATCGATATGACCTGGCACCAGACCGCAGGCTATACGGTCCATTCCTTCTCGCACCGCAGGCCGTGGTGGTGGTACCTGCCGCTGCTCCCGGTGCTGCTCTTCCCCTGGGCGCTGTGGCCCGATGCCTGGCGGGCGCTCGGCGCCGTCGCACGCCGCCTCGATCGCCCCGAGGTGCGCCTGTGTCTGGCCTGGTCGTTGCCGGTGTTGGTGGTCTTCTCGCTGATCAGCGGCAAGCAGCCGCACTATCTGCTGCCGATCTTCCCGCCGTTGGCGTTGCTGCTCGCGCGCGCACTGACGGCTTCACCCCCGCCGCCCACCCGCCTGCTGCTCCCGGCCCTCGTGTTCCTCCTCCTGGCGGCGTTCTGGGTCTACCTGCCGTTCAGCGGACGGCTGGCGCATGCGCTGATCTGGACGCGCGACGTCCCGCTGACGTTCGCCGGCGCGCTGGCCGCGGCCTTGGCCGCGATCGGGCTGAGCCTGATGCGCTGGCTGCACCGGCTGGAGGCCGCAGGACGAGCACAGGTCCTCGCCGCCTCCACCTGGGTGATGCTGCTCCTCCTCGCCGGCGGGCTCTTCCGGGCCTCCTGGCCGGCCTACGACCTGCGTCCCGTGAGCGCCTTTCTGCACGACGTGGCCGCGGTCGGTGCCCCGATCGCCGTCGCCGACAGCTCCTACCACGGGCAGTTCAACTTCTACGCGCGCCTGCAGACCCCCGTTGCGGAGGTGCAGGGGCCGGCGCTACTGGATTGGGTCCGGGCGCACCCCGATGGCTACGTCGTCGCCTATCTGTCGTTGCGCCACTGGCCGCCGCGCGGCGAGCCGGCACCCGTGTACCGCCAGCTCTACCGCGGCGAGGGTCTCGCGGTGTGGAGCGCGGCGGCGATCGCGCGCGACCCCGAACTGATCCGCAAATTCGACTGAGCCGCCCGCCGCGGCCGGCGCCGCTTGGTGGGCCCGCCCCTATCCCCTACAATCTCTCCGCCCACTCGACACAGGAACCCGACCCCACATGCCCGAAACGGATGCCTCTCCCACCCGCGTCGTCCTCCTCGGCCTCGGCCGCTGGGGCGCCAACCACCTGCGCGTCCTGCGCGGGCTCCCCGTGGAACTCTATTGCGCCGACACCGATGCCGCGCGCCTCGAGAAGCTCGCCGAGTCGGGGCTGCCCGCCGAGCGCCTGTCCACCGACCCGTACGCCTTTCTCGATCGCGTCGACTGCGCGCTGGTGGCGACCCCGGCGCAATCGCACCACGAGCTGTGCCGGCGTTACCTCGATGCCGGCAAGGACGTATTCGTGGAGAAGCCGCTGACCCTGGAGTCGGCGGACTCGCGCGACCTCGTCGAGCTGGCCGAGTCGAAACAGCGGATCCTGCAGGTCGGGCACATCTTCCGCTTCGATCCCGCCGCCCAGTGGTTGACGCGCGCGATCGCCGCGGGCGAGTTCGGGCGTCTGAAGATCCTGCGCGGCAACTTCAGCGGCTTCAAGCGTCCCCGCAACGACAGCGGCGTCACCTTCGCCGACGCGATACACTTCGTCGATCTGTTCAACCTGTTCATGGGCGGCCCGCCCGTGCGAGTGACCGCGGTGCTCAACGACTTTCTCGGGCGCGGGATGGACGACGAGTCCTGGATCGCGCTCGACTACGAGGGTCCCGATGGCGCCGTCGTCTCGGCGTTCATCGAGACCGGCTACCACACGCCGGGCAAGTATCGCGAGGTCAAGGTGCTCGGCGAACGCGCCAGCGCGATCTGCGATTTCAACGTGGCGCAATACAAGGTGCGCATGGTCGAGGCCCGCCATGAGGTCGGGCGGAACGGCATCGTCGCGGTCGAGGAGACCACTCGCCAGTTGGAGTTCCCGCCCGAGGAGCCGCTGCTCGCGGAGGTGCGCGCATTCCTGCAGTCGGTCGCCGATCGCAGCCCGCCGGCGGCGGACGGCTGGGCCGGATACTGGTCGGTGCGGGTGATCGAGCGCGCGCTCGATTCCGCACGCGAACGCCGCACCCTGCCGCTCGAGGCATGACCCGCGGGCGCCCCCCGTTCCTCCCTCTTACCCTCTTTTCGAAGGAAATGAACCGATGAACAAGATCCCACTGTCACGGGTTTTTCTCAACGACGAGATCCGCGAGGCGGCACTGCGGGCGCTCGATTCCGGAAGCTATATCCTCGGCGCCGAGTCGCGCGCCTTCGAGGAGGAACTGGCCGCCTACGTGGGCATGAAGCATTGCGTGCTGTCCTCCTCGTGGACGGCCGCGGTCATGCTGCTCCATCAGGCGATGGGGCTGTCGGAGGGCGACGAAGTCATCATCCCCTCCCACACCGCCTTCCCCTCGGTGGAGCCGCTGATCCACTGCGGGGCGAAGCCGGTGTTCGTCGACGTCGACGAGACCTACTGTCTCGACCCGGCCGCGGTGGAGGCCGCGATCACGCCGCGCACCGTCGGCATCCTGCCCGTGCACCTCTACGGGCACCCGGCCGACATGGACCGCATCATGGCCGTCGCCGAACGCCACAAGCTGTGGGTGCTGGAGGACTGCGCCCAGGCGCACGGGGCCCGCTACCGCGGGCGGCGCGTGGGTTCCATCGGCACGGCGAGCGCCTTCTCCTTCTACCCATCCAAGAACCTGACCGTGCTCGGCGACGGCGGCTGCATCATGACCAACGACGACCAGGTGGCGGAGAAGGTGCGCATGCTGCGCAACCACGGGCGCAAGAGCAAGTTCACCCACGAGATGGTCGGCTACAACCTGCGCTTCAACGAGATCCAGGCGGCGGTCGGGCGCGTGATGCTGCGCCACCTCGATGCCCTCAACGCGCGTCGCCGCGAGGTCGGCGCCCTCTACGGCGAGCGCCTCGCCGGTCTCGTGGAGACGCCGACGGAGGCGCCGTGGGCGGAGTCCGTCTACCATATGTATGTGATCCGCACGCGCGAGCGCGACGCCCTGGCCGCCTGGCTCAAGGAGCGGGGGATCGCCACCGGCATCCACTATCCCGTCGCCAACCACCAGCAGCCGGCGATCACCGCGCGCTACGACGACATCCCCGCGCTGCCGCGCACCGAGGCGCTGGTCGGCGAGATCCTGTCGCTGCCCATCTACGGCGAACTCCCCATCGCCGATGCCGAGCGCGTCGCGGCCGCGATTGCCGAGTACCGGGGCGGGGAGAAGGCCCGGGGGGCGGGGGGCGCCCGGTAGATGGCCGGTCCCGAGGTCAGCTTCACGGTTCCCTGTTACAACGAGAAGGACAACCTCGGGCCGCTCGTCGAGGCCATCGAGGCCCAGGCCGACGCCCTGGGCCTCGACTACGAGATCGTCATCACCGACGATCGCAGTACCGACGGCTCCTGGGAGGTGCTGCAGCGCCTCGCCGCCACGCACCCGCGCCTGCGCGCGCAGCGTTTCGAGCGCAACTGCGGCGAATCGGCCGCGAGCTTCGCGGCGATGCGCGCCGCGCGCGGGCGCATCCTCGTCACCCTCGATGCCGACCTGCAGAACGACCCGCGCGACCTGCCGGCGTTCTTCGCCGCCCTGCGCGAAGCCGACTGCGTATGCGGCACGCGCCGGCAGAGCCGGCGCGCGGGCGACAGTTGGATCAAGAGCGTGGTCTCACGCATCTCCAACGGCATCCGCAGCCGCATCCTCCGCGATCCCATCACCGACGCCGGCTGCACCTACCGCGCGCTGCGCCGCGAGTGTATCGAACAGGTTCCGTTCTTCAAGGGCGTGCACCGCTTCCTGCCAATCCTCATCGGGCTCCAGGGTTTCCGCGTGACCGAGGTCCCGGTGACCAACCGGGAGCGGCGCAGCGGAAGCAGCCACTACGGCGTGCTCGACCGCGCCGGTGCGGTGATCGACATGTTCGCCGTGCGCTGGATGAAGAAACGCATGATCCGCTACTCCGTAACCGAACGCATCCCGCCGGAGTGATCCGCCATGAACTGTGCGTACAAAGGCGTCTGGTTGACCGACCCGCACCGCGTATTCGGTCTCGACTGGAGCTACCTGACCATCCTCGGGTTGATCGGGACCGTGGCCTTTTCCATGCGCTTCATCATCCAGTGGATGGCCTCCGAACGTGCCGGCAAGAGCGTGATCCCCACCACGTTCTGGTACTGGAGCATCGGCGGCAGCCTGATCATGCTGCTCTACTTCATCTTCCAGCGCGACCCGGTGGGCATCCTCGCCTATCTCCCCAATTCGGCGATCTATCTGCGCAACCTCTATCTGATCCGCAAGAACGAGCGCATGGGCACGGCATGAAAGCGGGTCGCCCGCGGGGCGAGCCCCGCCCTACGGGCGCCCCCTCGGTGGGGTAGGGCCGGGCTTGCCCGGCCGACGCTCTCGATCGGGCCGATGTGGTTTTGATGAAGCGTCGCCGGCGGGGTGAACGCCGCCCGGGTACGCCCTCGGCATGAGCGGTGGGGTAGGGCCGGGCTTGCCCGGCCGACGCCTTCGATCGGGCCGACGAGGGTTCCCATCAGGCGACGCCGTCGGGGAAAGCCCTACGGGCGCCGTACGCGCAGGAAATCCCCGAGGATGGCGCCCGTGTGCGAGCGGCGGCGCGTGGCGACGGTCTCGGGCGGCCCCTGGGCGACGATGCGCCCGCCGCGCTCGCCGCCCTCCGGGCCGAGGTCGATCACCCAGTCGGCCTCGGCGACGACGTCGAGGTTGTGTTCGATCACCAGCACGCTGTGGCCGGCGTCGACGAGGCGGTGCAGCACGCGCACGAGCTTCTCCACGTCCGCCATGTGCAAGCCGATGGTGGGTTCGTCGAGCACGTAGAGCGTATCGCCGCCGGTGCCGGCGCCCGCATCCGGCCGCACGCGCGCAAGTTCCGTGACCAGCTTGAGGCGTTGGGCCTCGCCGCCGCTCAACGTGGGGCTGGGCTGGCCCAGCGTCAGGTAGCCGAGCCCGACCTCGTCCATGAGCCGCAGCGCATGGCGGATGCGCGGATGCTCGCCGAACAGCTCGGCCGCATCCGCCGCGTTCGTCTCGAGCACGTCCGCGATGCTACGATCGCGGTAGCGCACCTCCAGCGTCTCCGCGTTGAAACGCCGCCCGCCGCAGACCTCGCAGGCGACCGTCACGTCCGGCAGGAAACTCATCTCGATGCGCTTGACGCCCTGGCCCTCGCAGGCCGCGCAGCGCCCCCCGGAGACGTTGAACGAGAAGCGGCCGGGGCCGTAGCCGCGCAGCCGTGCCTCGGGGGTCTGCGCGTAGAGTCGGCGGATTCCGTCCCAGATTCCGACGTAGGTCGCCGGGCAGGAACGCGGAGTCTTGCCGATCGGGGTCTGGTCGACCTCGAGCACGCGCCGCAACCCCTCCCAGCCGTGCAGTGCCCGGCACCCGCGCGGGCGCGGGCGCGCGCCGCGCCGGCGCCCGCGGGCGAGCAGCGCGCGCAGGTTCTCCAGCAGCACCCCGCGCAGCAGGCTGCTCTTGCCGCTGCCGCTCACGCCGGTCACGCACACCAGGCGTCCGAGCGGGATGCGCACGTCGACACCGCGCAGGTTGTGCAGGCTCGCACCTTCGATCCGCAGCGCCGGCGCGCCGCGCCCGCGTAGCTGCACGGGGCGCCGTTGCGGGCGCATCGGGTGTACCGGGGGACGCGCCAGCAGGCGCCCGGTCACCGATTCGGGGTTGCGCACGAGGGCGTGCGCGCTGCCCGCCGCGACCACGCGCCCGCCGTGCGTGCCGGCGCCCGGACCGAGGTCGATGACGTGATGGGCGCGGCGGATCGTCTCCTCGTCGTGCTCGACGACCACCACGGTGTTGCCCTTGCGCTGCAGGCCTTCGAGCGTGTCGAGCAGGCGGCGGTTGTCGCGCGCGTGCAGGCCGATGGTGGGTTCGTCGAGGACGTAGCACACCCCGCGCAGACTGGAGCCGAGCTGCGCGGCGAGGCGGATGCGCTGCGCCTCACCGCCGCTCAGCGTGGGCGCGGCGCGATCGAGGGTCAGGTAGTCGAGCCCGACCTCGCGCAGGAAGGCGAGGCGTGTCGCGATTTCGGCCAAGGGCGCGCGCGCGATCTCCGCCGCGCGTCCGCGCAGTCGCAGCGTCGCGAAGGTGCGCGCGGCAGCCGCCACCGACAGGGCCGTGTAGGCGCTGATGTCGCGCCCCGCAAGACGCACGGCCAGCGCCTCGGGGCGCAGCCGCCGGCCGTCGCAGGCCGGGCACGGGCGCTCCTCGCCCTCCCACCACCGGTTCCACCAGATCTCCTCGCCGGTCTGCTCGGCGTCGAAGCCTTCCAGGACGAGCCCGGTCCCGAAGCACGCGGGGCACCAGCCGTGACGGGAGTTGTAGGAGAACAGGCGCGGGTCCGGCTCCGGGAAGCTGCGCCCGCAGCCGGGGCAGGCGCGGTGCACGGAGAACAGCGCCGGGGCGCCGCGCGCGGGCGCCACGCGCACCGTGCCCTTGCCGAAGTCGAGCGCGGTGGCGACGGCCGCCCGCAGTTCGCCCTCGGTGCGCGGGCCTACCGTCAGCGCGGCCACGGGCAGGTCGATGTCGTGTTCGCGGAAGCGCTCCAGGCGGGGCCACGGATCGGTGGGGACCTCGGCCCCGTCCACGACGAGCTGCGGGTAGCCCTTCGCCCGCGCCCAACGGGCGAGATCGGTGTAGTAGCCCTTGCGTGCCGTCACCAGCGGCGCCAGGACGCGGACCGCACGCCCGCGCCAGCGGCGCAGGATGCGCGCGACGATCGTGTCGGCGGTCTGCGGCTCGATGGCGACACCGCAGTCCGGGCAGTGCTGTACGCCGAGGCGCGCGAACAGCAGCCGCAGGAAGTGATGGATCTCGGTGATCGTCGCCACCGTGCTCTTGCGCCCGCCGCGGCTGGTGCGCTGCTCGATGGCCACCGTCGGCGGGATCCCATAGACGGCGTCGACCTCGGCGCGCGCGGCCGGCTGCACGAACTGGCGCGCGTAGGCGTTGAGCGACTCCAGGTAGCGCCGCTGGCCCTCCGCGAAGAGGATGTCGAAGGCGAGCGTGCTCTTGCCGCTGCCGCTGACTCCGGTGATCACGGTGAAGCGCTCGCGCGGGAGGTCGACGTCGACGCCCTTGAGGTTGTGCTCGCGGGCGTTGCGGATGCGGATCGCCCGCCCCCGCGCCGCGGCGGGTCGTGGACGCCGCGCGGGGGCGGGCGCAACGTCGCCCGTACGCAACGCCGCCCCGGTGTGGCTCGCCTCGCAGGCGGCGACGGCCGCGGGCGGGCCCGCGCAGACCACGCGCCCGCCGCCCTCGCCGCCCTCGGGGCCGAGATCGACGATCCAGTCGGCGGCGCGGATCACGTCGAGGTTGTGCTCGATCACGACCAGCGAGTGCCCCGCGTCGAGCAGGCGGCCGAAGGCGCGCAACAGCACCGCGATGTCGTGGAAGTGCAGGCCGGTGGTGGGCTCGTCGAACAGGAACAGCACCGGGCCCGGGCCCCGCGCGGTCCCCGCACGCCCGGCCAAGTGCCCGGCGAGCTTGAGGCGCTGGGACTCGCCGCCGCTCAGGGTCGGCACCGGCTGGCCCAGCGAGAGGTAGCCGAGCCCGACCTCGAGGAGCGGGGCGAGGCCGCGGACGACCGCCTCCTCGTCCGCGAAAAAGGCGCACGCCTCCTGCACGGTCATCGCCAGCACGTCGGCGATCGAGGCCGAGCGCCCGGTGCGGCGCATGCGGATCTCGAGCACCTCGGGCCGGTAGCGGCGCCCGTCGCAGTCGGGGCAGCGCAGGTAGAGGTCGCTCAAGAACTGCATCTCGACGTGCTCGAAGCCGCTGCCGGCGCAGGTCGGGCAGCGGCCGGTCCCGGAGTTGAAACTGAAGGTGCCCGCCGTGTAGCCGCGTTCGCGCGCGTCGGGTTCGGCGGCGAAGAGCTTGCGGATCGGATCGAGTGCGCCGACGTAGCTGGCCGGATTGGAGCGCGCGGTGCGCCCGATCGGGCTCTGGTCGACGAGCACCACGTCGGCGAGCCCCTCGGCGCCGGTCACGTCGCGGTGGCGCCCCGGGGGATCGGCGGGCCGCCCCAGACGCCGGCGCAGGGCGTTGTAGAGGACGTCGCGGATCAGCGTGGACTTGCCCGAGCCGCTCACGCCGGTGATGCACACCAGGCGGTTGAGCGGCAGGTGCACGTCGATCCCGCGCAGGTTGTGCTCGGCCGCACCGAGGATGCCGACGGCGCCGGCCTCGGCGCGCGGGCGCCGGCGCTCCGGAACGCCCACCGTGCGCCGGCCGGACAGATACTGCGCGGTGAGGGAGCGGCGCGCGCGCGCCAGCGCGCGCGGGGTACCGAAGAACACCGCCTCGCCCCCGTCGCGACCGGGGCCCGGGCCGAGGTCGAGCACGCGGTCGGCGGCGCGGATCACCTGGGCGTCGTGTTCGACCACGAGCAGCGAGTTGCCGGCGTCGCGCAGGCGCTCGAGGATCCCGACCACGCGCCCGATGTCGCGCGCGTGCAGTCCGATGCTGGGCTCGTCGAGCACGAACAGCGTGTTCACGAGCGAGGTGCCCAGCGCGGTCGTGAGGTTGATGCGCTGGACCTCGCCGCCGCTGAGGGTGCGCGACTGGCGCCCCAGCGTCAGGTAGCCGAGGCCGACCTCGACCAGATACCCGAGGCGTGAACGGATCTCCGCGAGCAGCCGCTCCGTGGCCTCGTCGAGCGGCGCGGGCAGGTGCAGGGCCTGGAAGAACGCGTGGCAGCGCTCGATGGACAGCCCGGAGAGTTCGTGCAGGTTGTAGCCCGCCGCGCCGGCGCCGATGCGCCAGAGCAGCGCCTCGGGTTTGAGGCGGGCGCCGCCGCAGGCCGGGCAGGTGTCATAGGCGCGGTAGCGCGAGAGCAGGACCCGGATGTGCATCCGGTAGGCCTTGGTCTCGAGCCATTCGAAGAAGCGGCGCACACCGTACCACCGGCCCTCCTCCCATGGGCCCTCGCCCTCCAGAACCCAGCGTTGCTGCTCCGCGTCCAGCGCCCGCCACGGGACATCGGTGGGCACGCCGCGGCGGCGGGCGAAGCGCATCAGGTCGCCCTGGCACTCGCGATAGGCGTCGGTCTGCCACGGCTTCACCGCGCCCCCGGCGAGGCTCAGCGATTCGTCGGGGACCACCGCCGCGAAGTCGATGCCGAGCACGCGCCCGAAACCGCGGCAGGTCTCGCAGGCGCCGATGGGGGAGTTGAAGGAGAACAGATTCGGTACCGGGTCTCGATACTCGAGGTCGCAGTCCGGACAGTGCAGGGTCGTCGAATAGCGCCACGGCGCCGCATCCGCCCCGTCGCCGAGCGGGTACACGTTCACCCGGCCCTTGCCGTAATGCAGGGCCGCCTCCAGGGCCTCGGCGAGCGCTGCACGTCGCTCCGGCGCCGTACGCGCGCGCGCCTGGACCACCTCCAGGCTCGCCCCCTCGCGACGGTGGATGCGCGTGTAGCCCTGCCGTGCGAGCAGGGCGACGACCTCCTCCTCGCTGAAGTTCGCCGGCACCGGGACCGGGAAGGTGATCAGGACCCGCTCGACGCCGGCCGCGGCGGCGCGCGCGAGCGTGTCGGCGTGGACGGACTCGGGCGTGTCGCGTCGCACGGGGCGCCCGCAGCCGCGGCAGCACAGGACGGCAGCCCTCGAAAAGAGTAGCTTGAGGTGGTCGTTCAACTCGGTCATCGTGCCCACGGTCGAGCGCGACGTACGTACCGGGTTGGTCTGGTCCACCGCGATCGCCGGCGGGATGCCGTCGATCCGATCCGCCGCCGGCTTGTCCATCCGTTCCAGGAACTGGCGGGCGTAGGGCGAGAAGGTCTCGACGTAGCGGCGCTGGCCCTCCGCGTACACCGTGTCGAAAGCCAGCGAGGACTTTCCGGAACCGCTCACACCGGTGACGACGATGAGTTCGTTCAGCGGCAGGCGCAGATCGAGGCCCTTGAGGTTGTGCTGCCGGGCGCCCTGGATGCGGATGACCTCTCGCGCCATCGGATTTCCCTGTGACCCTGCGGCCGCGCACCGGCCGGCGGCCCGCCATTGTACCCTGCAGCGGTCCGGCCATGGCGCAGGTGCGCGCGGATCGTTATGCTATTGCGCGCGGATCGTCGTGAGCCGCAACGGAGGACGAATCGATGACGACTCGAGACCTTGGAACTCGTGGCGGGCGGTGGCGCGGCGCGGTGGCCGCACTGCTGTTCGCGATTGCGCTTGGCCTGGCGCCGACCGCGCCGGCGCAGGCGGCCGGAGACAGCGGGACCTCCTCCGGCGCGGCGATGCAGGCCGCCGCCTGGCTGGCGTCGATCCCCTACGGCGCCGCTAAGCTGGTCTACGCGATATCGGGCGGCGTTATCGGCGGTATCACCTACGTGCTCTCGGGCGGCAACAAGCAGGCCGCCGACGCCGTCTGGATCCCGAGCCTCTACGGCGACTACATCATCACCCCGGCGCAGCTGCGCGGGCAGGAGCCGATTCACTTCGTCGGTCGGGAGAATCCGCCGCCGCCCCCGGCGCAAAGCGCACCCGCGACCGGTTCCTCCCCGGCGGGCGCGTCGAGCTACCCGATGCAACAGCCGAACGAACCGCCGGCGCAGTAGCGCCGGCGGCAAGGGGGGGGGCGTACGCAGCAAAGGGCAGCAAAGGGGACAGATTGAAGTTTCCCCGGTTTAACGGACCATTAGCCGGCAGCCAGGTTGGCCGCCTCGAATGCCAGCGGAGCCATCTGCCCAACATGGGAATGACGCCGCTGACGGTTATAGAACAC
>Ga0256829_1000500_pt1 | contig 39058 bp, 34 predicted proteins | sample 131447metaG_FD_185979 | JGI IMG/M metagenome (GOLD analysis project Ga0256829, IMG submission 185979) | Hydrothermal vent microbial communities from Lau Basin, Pacific Ocean - 131-447 | ecosystem: Environmental > Aquatic > Marine > Hydrothermal vents | place: Pacific Ocean: Lau Basin | collected... | reverse complement strand
CCACCCTTTGTATTCCAGCGGTAAGCGTTATGGAAAAACTGACGCTATACGCGATGTACTGGAGCCTGTATTAGAAAAGCATGGCGTTGACGCTTACATCGCTGGTCACGAACACGATTTACAACACAACCAATTAAATGACAGTGACCTCGTTCATATTGTTTCTGGTGGCGGTTCAGAGGTTAGGCCTGTGAGCCACTACTCATTTACAAAATTTGCTAAATCCACCGGTGGATTTGTTGCGGTAACACTGAGCGACAACTCCCTTCTCTTTAGGTTCATCGATCACGATGGCAACCTTATTTACACTCACGAGGCGAATTAATAATGAATAAATCTACTCTATCCCTTTGTTTTTTCGCATCATTATTTTGCAATGCGTCATGTAGTGCAGCTATCGGTAACAATACCATTCAGTTAACAGCAAAAGAAAACGATGCCCTATCAGTTTTCTTGCCATCAAAAAATGCCGCCCCCCAATGGATAGATGCCAATGAAAATCAGGGGTTATTTTTACCAGCGTCCGAAATACCAGATGTGCAACTCAAAATGGGTGGCCTTAGTAGTATTACTACAAACAATGGTTCGATGATAACAACGTTTGATGTCGACACTCAAAACATTCAGCTATGGCAGGCAAACGGTAATGCAATATCTGAATTAGAAGAGCAGCGTTTTAGCATTGGAGGAATTGAAACTCTTTGCATTGGTAAAGTTGAAGGGAAGCTTCAGACCTTCGTAATAGATGATCTTGGAATGCTTCATCAATTCGCAATGATCAACGGCAGCCAACCAACTGCAATACGTCGCTTTGCCATTGGACCGGGAATCAAAAGCTGCGCTGTTGATTCTACTCGCTCACAAATTTGGCTTGCCGACGAATCCGCTGGCATCTGGACCCTAGACGCACGCGCCGAATCAGAAATCTCCCGAGAACTCTATTTCACCCATCCCGACTATGCTTTTGAAGGTGTTGCGAGCACAACCACACCTAGCGCGGGACAGGTGTCTGCTTGGGTAAGTCCCGACATCAGTGGCATCTGGATTAACACCCATTGTGGCAACAACTTTGTTGAATTCGATACCCACGTAGCACCAGAAATACTTACTCTTGGCGCCACCTCGTCAGGAATTCTGATGTCTATTTACGATGATGATAGTGGTCAGGTATTCAACGCGAACTATCCATTAAACTGTGAGCAGCCAGAAACTCACACCAGCTCAGTGATCACGCTTTTACCAACCTCAGAGACCACACCTGTAACCAATACCGGAGACGCAGCAGACGACCCTGCGATATGGGTTAACAGCACCAATCCAGAACAAAGCTTGATACTTGGCACCAATAAAAAAGGTGGCTTGGCGGTATATGATTTAAATGGAGAAGAAATCGCCTGGCACCCGGTTGGCCGTGTAAACAACGTGGATGTGCGCTACAACCTTGCGATGCAAGGAGAACTATACGACATCGCAGTCGCAAGTAACCGAACTCTCCAATCAATGAGCGTATTTTTGATAGCAAGATCGAGTGGAGCACTTACTCACATTTCAAACATCAAAACTTCGCTAAGTGATGTCTATGGTTTTTGTTTGTTTGACAACAATGGAACCATTCACGGACTCATTAATGACACCTCAGGTCAGTACGAGCAATATGAATTGTCGGTTGATGAAAGTACCATTACAGGAACCTTAGTGCATAGTTTCACCCTCCCCTCCCAACCGGAAGGCTGTGTAGTTGACGACGCAACAGGTATTGCCTTTCTTGGTGAAGAAGGTACGGGAATATGGCGGCTGAATTTAAACATTCCCCAAGGGGTTCCAGAAAAAGTGATTACTACCGCAGCTCCGGTGGAAGCGGATATTGAAGGTTTGGGCTTATATTGGGTTGATGATAAGCAGTACATCATTGCATCTAGCCAAGGAAACAACCAATACGCCGTGTATCAAGCAATAGCCCCTTACGAACTATTGGGCATGGTTGAAGTGTCGTCTAATTGGGACAGCAGTATAGACGGTGTTTCAGAAACCGATGGACTCGACATTACCAATGCTGATTTGGGTGGGCAGTACAAGGATGGGATCTTCGTTGTTCAAGATGGCAGAAATGTTATGCCCAGCGACAATCAAAATTTCAAGTTTGTTGACGGCACACAACTCAAACACGCTATTCGCATGATGCAAGCACAACAATAAGATCAATCAACCCTAGCAAAGGAGGAGAATATTCTCCTCCTTTGTGCCAATTCAACTTGCTTGTTGGTAGCCCGAGCGCAATTGCATGTCAATAGCTTTGAGTACTTGTGTTCGGTTGATTGTGCCTAACAGTACGCCATCATCATCTACGACTGGATACACTCGAGGCTTTTCTTTAAGCAACTTCTGCGCGAGTTCCAACACAGACATGTATGGCTTTACAGAAATGACGGGGGTTTTCATTATTTCCGATACACGGCAGATTTGCTCTCGGTAATAGCATGAAGCTATCATCTTAGCGATACAGTCTTGCTCAGAGAGAAATCCAACAACTTTTCCCTTTCGATCTACCACTGGACCACCACTTTGATGACTCTCCAAGAGTAACTCTACAGCCTCTGCAACAGGCATTTCTAACCCAATATTAACTGGGTGGGTATTCATATAATCACTGACTTGCAACGATTCCATCTATCATTCCCCTTGCTCTGTATTTTGTGGTGAGGAAGTCACAAAATGCAGAGCAATAAATTGTTGGCTTGTTTGTTGTTTTTCTCGGCGAACAACGCCGATAACTATAAGCCTAGACTGGGAAAAAGAATTCGGCGAATAATTCGCCGTATAATTATACTAATCTACTATATTCTCAATATGAGCAAGGTTCAGTTAGCCTTAGTTGACCTTCAATCAGTTGGTATTCATTGAGCCTAAGTGTAAACTGGCGCTTTGACAAAACTGTCTGTGACTTACTAGATTCAATACTATGCATGCCCCCACATTCCTTTGGTACGATTTAGAAACGTTTGGCGCTAACCCTCAAAAAGACTTACCGTGTCAATTTGCAGCCATTAGAACCGATAGTGATCTAAATCCTATTGGTAAGCCAATTAACATAATGAGTGCAATTGCTAATGACTATTTGCCTCATCCAGAGGCATGCCTGATTACAGGGATCACTCCGCAGCAATCTATCCGCGACGGCAAAAACGAAGCTGATTTCGCGGCGGTGATACACCGTGAAATGGCCACACCAAACACGTGCAGTGTAGGCTTCAACAGCATTCGTTTTGACGATGAAGTCACTCGACATATGTTCTATCGAAATTTCTACGACCCCTACGCCCGTGAATGGAAAAATGGCAACAGTCGTTGGGATATTATTGATTTGGCAAGAGCATGTTATGCGCTAAGGCCAGAAGGCATAGAATGGCCGTTAAGAGAAGATGGCAGCCCTAGCTTCAAACTTGAACACTTAACTCAGGCAAACGGCTTGTCACACGACAACGCTCACGATGCCCTTAGCGATGTTTACGCAACTATTGGTTTGGCCAAACTTATTAAAGATAAGCAACCCAAACTTTTTAACTACGCTTTTTCGTTGAGAAACAAGCAAGAAGTGCTCTCTCAAATTGACTTATCTCAACCATCAGTACTGTTGCATGTGTCGTCAAAGATTCCCGCAAGTCAAGGGTGTTGCACTTGGATAATGCCGATAGCTAAACATCCAACTAATCCCAACGCTGTTATCGCCGTCGACCTGTCAAAATCAGTTGACAGTTTGGTCAATGATGACGCCGATACGATAAGGCAAAAACTCTACGCAAAATCCGATGAGCTAGAGCAAGGTATAGAACGCCCGGGATTAAAACTCATTCATATCAACAAATCCCCCTTTATAACAACCGCCAAGGCAATGACAGCAGAAAACGCAGCTCGTTTAGGATTAGATAGGCAAGCCTGCTTGGACAACTATCAAACCTTGTCCAAACTCCCTCATCTTGCATCTCTATTACAGGAAGTTTACGACCAAGCATTTGAAGAAAAACAGGTGGATATTGACCACGCACTATACAGCGGTGGGTTCTTGAGCAACCAAGATAGAAGTTGGTGTAATCAAGTATTAGAAACCTCGCCCGATGGTCTGGCGGCGCTCTCAGACAATACACAACACATTGGGCTTCGCTCGTTATTGTTTAGATATCGCGCTCGTAATTTTCCTGAGACCCTTGACGACAGTGAAATGACACGCTGGCAACACCATCGCCGTTCAAGACTCACAGATTCTGACTCACCCGCTAGTATTACTATGGAAGCGTACCTCCTGACCCTTGAGCAGCTCGCCCACGAGTATAGTGATGACCCGAATAAACAGGCGATTTTGCGCGCTTTGTATCAATATGCCGAAAACCTTTGACCTTATTGTTCGTACAAATTAAATTAAGAATTAAGGTTCTCTACTTAAGTATAAAGCAAGTGTGGTCGATAACACGATCAACCGCGAATTTTGGTTGAGCTAGACAATGTCGTGCCTCGACTCCATCGCCTTCGAGTAAAGGAAAATTGCAGTAATGAATGGTGTGACCATCAGCTTAGACAAAAGCCAGAATAATATCTATCTGACGCTAGACCCATCTGAATTCTCCAAAGAGCTAACTTTTCACGAGGTTAAGCCGCTCTTCGATCAGCCCGATACAAAAAGCCTTTATATCTCTGATTCAGCGTTGCAATCTGCAATAGATACTGTGAATCACAATTACAAAACTGCCACTCCCAATGTTGTTAAAGAATGTGTTGGAGAGCGCAGAAACGCCGAAGTAGCGTTTAAAGTTTCTGAAGATAAAATGATAGCCACTCTAACACTTACTTGTCCTTTCGGAGGAAAGCTCCCTTCAATAGGCGCAATTAAACTACTGGCTAGTAAACAAAAAATTCGCCGTGGGTTAGGTGATAAAGCGATCAAACGCGTTTTGGCTAAAGCCCAAAGTGCGTCACCAGGAGAAGTGATAGAGCAAGTGGTTGCCAAGGGGTTACCGGCAAGAAATGGTCGTTCATCTCGCTTTAGACCACTCGTACCCAATGCGCTAGAACGTGTGTTAAAACCCCAATCTAGTGATGGTGATCGCGTTGATATGCGGAATTTGGGAGAGGTCATTTGTGTGAAGGTTGCCACCCCAGTACTTCGACGAACAGAACCCACACCTGGACGTAGTGGTTTTGACGTGAGAGGCAACACGATTGCGCCCATAGCGGGTGAATGGCTTGAATTTAAAATGGCAAAAGGAACTGCCGTTAGTGATAATGACAAGAACTTGCTGGTATCTGTTATTGCTGGCATGCCTAAGTATCAAGACCAAACTATGACCATAGACGACACCTTTATTTGTAATGGTGTAAACGTGGGTACAGGTCATGTTACCTACGACGGAGCGGTGCTCGTTAATGGTGACGTTACTGAAAAAATGGAAATTAAAGCGTCCGGCGATATCACGATAAATGGCTTTGTAGAGTCCGCCTACATTGAGTCACAAGGTGACATCATTATTACTGAGGGAGCCATGGGCAAGGTTAACGACTCTGATGGTGAATTCACGTGTAAATTAGTGGCTGCGGGTAGTATTCACGTACAACATGGCCAAGGCTTGGACATTCACTGTAAAGGAACTATCACAGTGGGTCGTCAACTGACCTACAGTCGCTTGCGCAGCGGTGGCGGTGTAATCGTTGGACAAATTGACAACCCCCAGGGAAACCTGTTTGCTTGTGACGTGTTTACGCAAGACAAAGTGATAGCCGGAACACTCGGCGCGGTATCAGGAAGCACACTAAAAGTAGATTTCAGTCCAGGTTACAATCAGTTGCTGGAACGAAAAAATGCAATTGATGAATTACTCGGTCAGTTGCGAAAGAACAACCTAAAACACAAAGAAAAAATCGATCTAATTAAAAGTAAGAAAGTCCCACAAGAACTGCAAGATAAAGTCTCGGATGCCCTTGAAATGTTTAATAATGAATCGGCATTACTAGCATGGATCGAAGCTAAAGCCCTTGAGGTTAAAGAGGCAAAAGAAGCTTATCAAAAAGAAATAAAGCTCATCGCTAACAAGCGTTTGTATCCGGGCGTATCAGCAAAGCTGAATACAAGAAGTTGGCGTTCCGAGCGAGAATACGATCGCGCTATGATTCATTTCGACTCACACAAATGGCATTACGAACCCATTATTTAGAAAAAATAATGCGAAGCCTTGAGCACTGTGTCTAGAGCGTGTTGACCTTTGCGGTACACTTTTTGTTCATTCCAAGTGAGTCTCAGGCAATAAACGAGGAGCGTAGTTTGGTTATTCCAAATTAGTAACGAGTGAAGCAGCATGAGACTCACTTGGATGAACCTTTCAGGCAGCGATTGTTTGTCATTTATACGGCGTCACTACTCACTTATGTAGATGACTACACGACGTGAGTACTTCCTTGCCTAAATGACAAACACTTCGCTGCAAAAACGTACAGCAAAGGTCAACACGCTCTAGATACTAGTCAGCAATTGACACAGTACCACTGCCATAGCGCTTTGATTGAGAAAGCGCTTTGGCCGTTCTGTGTTCCCACTCGAGGAATGTTTCAGCAGGCTGAAGTTCCGACAAAGAAAAAAACATACCTACACCTTGGTTTTTGAAAGCAGACTGGCCAAGCAATTTATCTCTGAGTCGATAAATAAGTATTTTTGCTGCTTCAATATCGGTTTGAGGGCAAAGCACCACAAATCTCTCATTACTGAATCGAGCAACCACGTCTACCTCTCGCACTGCTGCAAGGCATGTAGTGGCAATTTGCTTAAACAAAACGTCCAGCGCATTGTCACTTTCATCCAATGAACGAGCTAGGTTCACTTCAAACACTATCAAGGACGCAGGTGAGTGAAAACGTTGATAGCGAGATATTTCCTCTTCTGCACGCTGTATCATGTGGTTTCTGTTGTACAAGCCTGTTAATGCATCTCGAGTAGTTAAAAATTCTAAAGTGCGAGATTTATCGCTCAGTTGAACTTTCAGAAGCTGAATTTCTTCATTTTTCTCATGAAGGAGTCTGCGCACATGAAGTTTGACTCTAGCACGCCAAATAAACCAACACAGAAATCCAATAAAACAAACTAAGCCCAATACGTAAGGCTTATAGGTTGCGTTGTACCTGACTTTACTGCTACTCCACTGCTTATAAATCGACACTTCTTTATCTTCTGGGATACGAGCAATGGCATCATTTAGTAAAGGAACAATATGAGCATGAGATTTTGCCACACCAAAGGCTAAGAGGTCGTAAGGCTCCGCGTAACCAACAATAGCCAGAGAATCCAAATTATGCATGTTAATGAAAGTGTTAACTGTGAGCAGCGATCCCACCATTACATCTAAATCTCCCGACAAGAGCATTTCAAGCCCCTCTCGTTCAGAGTCGATGACTTTTATCCTCAGCGAAGGATAGTAGCGAGTAATGTACTCCATTTGACGATAGCCCCTAACCACCCCCAACAATCGGGATCCAACACCGTCATATCCTTGCAGAATAGGGGTTCCAATGGAGGCGACAAGCACGTTCGGCGCTTCAAAGTATGAATCGCTGAACGTCATAAATTGACGACGGTATTCAGATGCTGTGAGCATAGACAACATGTGGCATTCACCACGTTGAAGGTATTCTAGACTTTGTGCCCAAGTATCAGTTGCTACTAGCTCGAACTTGATAGAAGAAAGTGAAGAAACAACGCGCATATATTCCGCAGATATACCGACGTGTTCTCCGGCAACAAGTGCTTCGTAGGGTGCCCACTTAGGATCGATACAGTATTTCACCGTATTATTTTCTGAATGAGCTAGTGAAGACGAAACCAGAAAAATAAAAAGTGAAATCAAACGAATTACGTAAGTAAATTGGTTCAACGTAAATCAATGCCTTATCGATAAGAGGTTAAAACACAGGTAGTTCAACTGCTTCTCGTATCAATATTACACAATGAATTCCCTATATTGCAAAGGTCAAAGGAGTGTTATTACCACTAAGCAAAATGGCACCCTGAGGTGCCATTTTGCTCTCTATGTGGATTCACTAGATTAGTTGGAGTGTAAAGTACACTCTTGCCTAGTGTCGGTTACAGCATTTCAACCGCTAATGCCACACCTTCACCTCCACCAATACACAAGGAAGCAATACCTTTGCTTAGCCCTTTTTGCTTCAATGAATGTAATAGCGTTACCAAGATTCGAGCGCCCGACGCACCAATAGGGTGGCCTAATGCGCAAGCGCCGCCTTTGATGTTTACTTTGCTCTCATCAAGACCTAACTTGCGAATAGCCATCATAGTTACCATGGCAAAAGCTTCGTTAATTTCATATAAATCAACATCTTCTTTTGACCAGCCTGCTTTTTCGAGCACTTTTTCCATGGCACCAACAGGTGCAACAGTAAACAACTCAGGCTCAATAGCATTCGTCGCGTGAGCAACTACTTTGGCAAGTGGCGTTAAACCCAGTTCTGAGGCTTTCGACTCAGACATCACTAGAAGTGCCGCCGCACCGTCAGAGATTGAACTAGAGTTTGCCGCAGTCACGGTGCCGTCTTTTTTGAACGCAGGACGCAGTGATGGAATTTTATCTGGACGCACTGAGCCTGGGCCTTCATCAGTGTCAACAACGATATCACCCTTACGACTCGAAATAGTCACACTGACGATTTCATCAGTGAAGGTACCTTCGCTGATAGCCGTATTTGCTTTAGACAAAGAGCTCAGTGCAAACTCATCCATTTCACCACGGGTGATACTCTCAGCATCAGCAGTGTCTTGAGCGAAACAGCCCATTGCTTTGCCATCATAGGCGTTTTCTAGGCCGTCTAACATCATGTGGTCAAGGACTTGTCCGTGCCCCATACGATATCCAGTTCTCGCTTTCGGTAGCATATACGGAGCATTGCTCATACTCTCCATACCACCAGCGATAACCACAGATGCACTACCTGCTTTAATCAAGTCATGTGCCATCATTACCGCTTTTAAACCTGAACCACACACCTTATTGATGGTAGTTGCCCCTGCTGCCAAAGGTAGGTCAGCACCTAGTGTCGCTTGGCGCGCTGGTGCCTGCCCTTGTCCTGCTGGTAAAACACAACCCATAATAACTTCGTCGATGTTAGCCACATCGATACTCTCACACGCGGCTTTTATGGCTACCGATCCCAAGGTTGTTGCCGGTACTGCTGATAAGCTTCCATTAAAGCCACCCATTGGAGTGCGCTTCGCCGCCACAATTACTACCGCATCATTGCTCATAATTAGCCTCACATTTAGTTAAAAGGTATTGATTCACATCGTCATAGCGTACTGCGCGTATACAAAAGTAGACACAATACTTTGGTCTTGCTTGATTCAATTCAATTGAAAAATTGACGTTAGCAAAATGTTACCTTACCTTAACGTAAATTGTAATTAACGTTAACGTAAACCCAAGCGTATGTGTGTCAACGATTCTTACCAGCACGGTGAGAGTCGACCGAATACTACAAAGAAGAGGGTGTGCGCCAAAAGGTACGTATGAATGAACGACCACAACAATGAACTAACCTATTCCATCGGCGAACTGGCTCGGGAGTTCGACATCACTCCTCGTTCTATCCGTTTCTACGAGGAGCAAGGCCTACTAAGCCCGCGTCGTACTGGCCAGAATCGTATCTACTGTAACAAAGACCGCGTCAGGTTAAAGCTAATTTTACGTGGTAAGAGGTTAGGTTTCTCTTTGGCAGAGGTAAAAACCCTGTTTGAGATGTACGACAGCAACCCAAATTCCGCGGTTCAACTTGAAGCCATGCTTGAAATGACAGCGCAAAAACGCGCTGTATTGAACCAACAATTAGAAGATATTCAGATGCTTATGACAGAACTTGACGACGTAGAGTCACGTTGTCGAGAAGAGCTAGCAGAATTACAAAAAGGAAAATAGCCATGAACACGCCCTACCCTACACTTAATTTCGGTTTAGGCGAAGATATGGACATGCTTCGCGACCAAGTCTATCAGTTTGCGCAAAATGAGATTGCTCCACTGGCAGAATCAGCCGATGCCGACAATCAGTTCCCCAATCAACTCTGGCCAAAACTCGGCGAGATGGGATTGCTCGGCGTTACCGTTGATGAACAATTTGGTGGTTCAGGCATGGGCTACTTAGCTCATACTATTGCTATGGAAGAAGTGAGTCGAGCGTCTGCCGGTATTGGTCTGAGTTACGGTGCCCATTCTAACCTTTGCGTTAACCAAATTGCACGAAACGGCAGTGAAGCGCAAAAAGAAAAGTACTTACCTAAGCTAGTGTCTGGCGAACACATTGGTGCATTAGCTATGAGTGAACCCAACGCTGGTTCAGATGTAGTGAGCATGAAACTACGCGCAGAGAAAAAGGGCGACAAGTACATTCTCAACGGCAACAAAATGTGGATAACCAACGGCCCAGATGCTAATACATTTGTCATTTACGCGAAAACTGACGTAAACGCAGGACCTCGGGGTATTACCGCGTTTATCGTTGAACGAGATTTTCCCGGATTTTCTCGCGCTCAAAAGCTCGACAAACTAGGTATGCGCTCGTCAAACACTTGCGAATTAGTGTTTGAAGACTGCGAAGTACCCGCCGAAAATGTAATGGGTAATGAGGGCGAAGGTGTACGCGTGCTCATGAGCGGACTCGACTATGAGCGCGTAGTCTTATCAGGTGGTCCACTGGGTATTATGCAAGCCTGCATGGACATTGTGGTTCCTTATATCCACGACCGAGAGCAGTTTGGTCAATCTATTGGCCAGTTCCAGCTAGTACAAGGCAAAATCGCCGACATGTACACCCAAATGAATGCAGCACGCGCCTACGTTTACGCGGTAGCCCAAGCTTGTGATCGCGGTGAAACTACCCGCAAAGACGCCGCTGGCGCCATTCTTTATTCTGCCGAACTCGCAACCAAAATGTCCCTTGATGCCATTCAACTATTGGGTGGGAATGGCTATATCAACGAGTACGCCACCGGCAGACTGCTAAGAGATGCCAAGCTTTATGAAATTGGCGCAGGCACCTCGGAAATCAGACGCATGCTAATTGGCCGCGAATTATTCAACGAATCCAAGTAGTTAAGGGAGGGGGCATGCCCGTTCTTCATTCTTCGATAAATACGAAATCGTCAGCCTTTGCTGACAACACGGCGCATATGCAAGCGCAGGTGAATGACCTTAAAGAGAAACTCCAGACCATAGCAAAAGGTGGTGGAGAAAAGGCCGCCCAACGCCATGTGGCGCGGGGTAAACTTTTGGCGCGCGATCGCATCGACGGGCTCATTGACGCGGGTTCGCCGTTCTTGGAAATTGGCCAACTGGCAGCGTGGGAAGTATATGAAGACTATGTTCCATGCGCTGGAGTCGTTGCCGGTATTGGCTTGGTCCACGGCATTGAATGTATGATAGTCGCCAACGATGCTACGGTAAAAGGCGGTACATACTACCCACTTACCGTGAAAAAGCATTTACGCGCTCAGGCTATTGCTGAAGAAAATCACCTGCCTTGTATTTACCTAGTAGATTCAGGCGGTGCCAACCTACCCAGACAAGACGACGTATTTCCAGACAAAGAGCATTTTGGCCGTATTTTCTTTAATCAGGCCAACATGTCAGCTAAGAATATCCCACAAATAGCTGTGGTAATGGGTTCTTGTACCGCAGGCGGTGCCTATGTGCCTGCGATGGCTGATGAGAGTATTATCGTGAAAGAGCAAGCGACTATATTCTTAGGCGGCCCCCCCTTGGTTAAAGCCGCTACGGGCGAAGTAGTCAGTGCAGAGGAGCTTGGCGGTGGTGACGTACATACAAGAATTTCAGGCGTAGCTGACCACCTTGCTAATAATGATCACCACGCACTAGAGCTAGCAAGAAACGCCGTAGCAAGACTCAATCGTAAAAAATCGACATCCATTGATATTGCTGACGTAGTTTCTCCTAAATACGACGGTAAAGAAATCTATGGGGTGATCCCCAAAGATAGTCGACAGACTTTTGATGTGAGAGAAATCATTGCCCGTATTGTAGACGGTTCGGATTTTGACGAATTTAAATCACGCTACGGAACGACGCTGGTGTGTGGCTTCGCTCGGATTTTTGGCTTCCCTGTGGGTATTGTGGCAAACAATGGGATCTTGTTCAGTGAAAGTGCACAGAAAGGCGCTCACTTTATAGAGTTATGTGCCACCCGCAAAATACCTCTCATTTTCTTACAGAACATCACTGGCTTTATGGTGGGTAAACAATACGAGCATGACGGTATTGCCAAGCATGGTGCCAAAATGGTGACTGCGGTCGCCTGTGCAAATGTCCCCAAGCTCACCGTACTGATTGGTGGTAGTTTTGGTGCTGGAAACTATGGCATGTGCGGACGTGCATACGACCCTAGATTCTTGTTTATGTGGCCAAATGCGCGTATCTCTGTCATGGGTGGTGAACAAGCTGCGGGGGTTCTGGCACAAGTTAAGCGCGATCAAAAAGAGCGTGCAGGCGAACAATGGTCAAACGAAGAAGAGGCAAGCTTTAAACAGCCAATCATAGACACTTATGAAACCCAAGGTCACCCCTACTACGCTTCTGCCCGTTTGTGGGATGACGGCGTGATCGACCCTGCAGATACTCGCCTAGTACTGGGATTATCCTTATCCGCAGCGCTGAACAAACCTATCGAAGACACGCGCTTTGGCGTGTTTAGAATGTAGGGAGAAAGTCATGGATTCAGCAGTAAACTACAACATTGATTCAACGGGTGTTTGTCGAATTCGATTAAACCGCCCCGAAAAGCACAACGCTTTTGACGATGACATGATCGCCACGCTCACCCAGTACTTCAGTACAGCTGCAAAGGACGCAGCCGTTCGCGTTGTTGTTTTGGAAGCGGAGGGAAAAACCTTCAGCGCAGGTGCAGATCTTAGCTGGATGAAGCGCATGGCGTCCTACAGCGAAGAAGAAAACCAACAAGACGCTATGGCGCTGGCTACCATGCTTCACACACTATATACGCTCCCTAAACCTACTATCGCAAAGGTACAAGGCGCAGCCTTTGGTGGTGCTGTAGGGCTTATAGCCTGCTGCGATATTGCGGTAGGGAGCAAATTGAGCAAGTTTTGCTTGAGTGAAGTAAAACTAGGACTCATCCCAGCCACTATCAGCCCCTACGTGATTGAAGCAATGGGTGCTCGGGTTTGCCGGCGATATTTCCAAACCGCTGAGGTGTTTTCTTCACGCCGAGCGAGGCGACTGGGACTACTCAGTGAATCAGTATCGGAAGATGCACTCAATAGTACCGTTGACGATATGGTAAACAACATACTAAACAACGGCCCTCAAGCAATGGCGCAGGCAAAACTACTAGTACAGGATTTTAGCCAGCGCGAGATCAACCATTCACTGCTTCATGAATCCAGCGCACGAATCGCTAAAGTGCGAGTATCTGAAGAGGGTCAAGAAGGCCTACACGCGTTTTTTGAAAAACGCCCAGCAGCATGGCGAGAAACAGAAAATGATTAAAAAGTTACTAATTGCTAACCGCGGTGAAATTGCCTGCCGCGTGATTTCTACTGCAAAAAAACGAGGCATCAAAACAGTAGCCGTATTCTCTGACGCCGACAGAAACGCGCTCCATGTTGCGATGGCAGATGAAGCCGTTTATATAGGAGAAGCTCCTGCCAAAGATAGCTATTTACGTGCTGAACATATTATTGATGTCGCCAAAACTCATGGTGTAGATGCCATACATCCGGGCTACGGTTTCTTGTCTGAGAACGCTGCATTTGCCAACGCTTGTGAAGCAAACCATATAATTTTTGTAGGTCCGCCTGCAAGCGCGATTGAAGCCATGGGCTCCAAATCTGCTGCCAAACACATTATGGAAAATGCGGGAGTGCCTCTCGTACCTGGCTATCACGGTGATGACCAAAGCACAGCCATTCTCAAAAAGGCCGCCGACGACATGGGCTATCCCGTCTTACTCAAAGCCGCCGCTGGCGGCGGTGGTAAAGGTATGCGCCAAGTTTGGAATGAGGCCGATTTTCAGAACGCGCTAGACGCAGCAAAGCGAGAATCTTTGTCCAGCTTTGGTGAAGACCACATGTTGGTGGAAAAGTACCTCACCAAACCTCGTCATGTTGAAATTCAAGTGTTCTGCGATAAGCATGGTAACGGCGTGTATCTTTTCGAACGTGATTGTTCTGTTCAACGTCGACACCAAAAAATTATTGAGGAAGCCCCTGCCCCTGGTATGACTCAGGCAATACGCTCACAAATGGGTGAAGCTGCCATCAAAGCAGCTAAAGCCATTGATTATGTGGGTGCGGGTACGGTGGAATTCCTACTTGATGAGGATGGTAGTTTCTACTTTATGGAGATGAATACCCGTCTACAGGTAGAACACCCCGTCACCGAAATGATTACAGGTGAAGATTTGGTTGAGTGGCAACTAAAAGTCGCACAAGGTGAAACACTGCCAAAAACTCAAGACCAATTGGAAATCCGCGGTCACGCTTTTGAAGCCCGTATATATGCAGAAGATCCCTATAATGACTTTTTACCCGTTACTGGTACTCTAAATACACTATCACCACCACAATCAACTGAACTCGTTCGGGTAGACACCGGCGTTCTTGAAGGGGACGAAGTCAGTATTTATTACGACCCTATGATTGCCAAGTTGATTGTTTGGGGTGATGACCGAGAACTCGCACTTCAACGCTTAGGCCAAGCACTAGAGCAGTATCACATCGATGGCGTAACGACTAATATTGACTTTTTAGCCTATTTAACGCGTTTCGAACCCTTCCAGCGCGCTGAGCTAACTACTACCTTTGTAGACAAGCACATTGACGCATTAATGGCGTCTAAACCTAGCTACCATCAAGACGACCTACCACTAATGGCGATGCTAGTGCTACTGCGTAATCAAGCTCAAAATAATGCTGCTAGCGCACCGTGGCAGTCTGCCATAGGATGGCGTAGTAATTTGCGCTACTCCGCTCACATCGAATTCGCTATAGATGATGAATTATTGGAAGCGGAATGCACTATCACTGACGCAAGCGCGCCCTTGTCACCGCACTGGTCTATCAAAATTGGCGAATACTCTTGGCTAGTCGAAGGGCAACTAGTTGGCAATGAATTACACATTACAGTAAACGATGTACTTCAGAAAATACGTTTTGCCGAACGTAAATCGGAAGCGTCAGAGAGAAATTCTCACTACGTCATCTTCACGCCAAGGGGCACGCTGGCTTTCGAGCACGTGTTACCAGACCTCGGAGATAGTAACAATGTAGATAGTGACGCATCTCTTACCGCCCCAATGAATGGTACGATCGTTACCCATTTATGCAATCAAGGCGACGTAGTAACCAAGGGTACGCCAATCCTAGTTATGGAGGCGATGAAGATGGAGCACACAATAAATGCTCCTTCTGACGGTACAGTCGCTGAATTTTATTACCAGCCAGGGGAACTGGTTGACGGCGGAGCGACCCTACTCGACTTTATTGCCGATACTGAAAATAAGCGTGGTGAGTCATGACGTTTCCGAGCACCGTATCCATCGTTGAAGTCGGTCCTAGAGATGGCCTACAAAATGAGAAAGAACACCTGACGGTAGCGCAGAAAAGTAAGCTAGTTGATTTATTGTCAGATACTGGCCTTTCGCGTATTGAAGCAGGTAGTTTTGTGTCACCCAAATGGGTGCCGCAAATGGCCAGTTCTGATGAGGTTTTTAGTGCTATCAACCGGTGTTCTGGGGTCACCTACTCGGCACTTACTCCTAATATGAGAGGATTTGAAAGTGCCTTGGCAGCCAATGTTGATGAAGTGGCTATTTTTGGAGCGGCATCTGAGCAGTTCTCGCAAAAGAACATCAACTGTTCTATTGAAGAAAGCTTGGAGCGCTTTGCGCCTGTTATTCAGTCAGCCACAAAACACGGCCTTAGAGTACGAGGTTATGTCTCTTGTGTTTTAGGCTGTCCCTACGAGGGAGAAATCGCACCTGAAAAAGTAGCTGATGTTACCAAACTGATGATTGATATGGGATGCTATGAAGTTTCCCTTGGCGATACCATAGGTGTAGGGACACCACTGAAAACTGCGCAAATGCTAGATCAAGTTCTAGATAAAGTTCCAAAAGACAAACTGGCAGTGCATTTTCACGATACCTACGGCCAAGCGTTAGCTAACCTCTATGTCGCCCTTGAAAAAGGCATTAGCGTTATAGATTCCGCAGTAGCAGGTTTAGGTGGTTGTCCCTATGCAAAAGGAGCAAGCGGCAACGTTGCCACCGAAGATGTATTGTATATGCTTAATGGCATGGGAATAACTTCTAACGTCGACATGAACAAACTGCTCGTAGCTACTAAGTACATATCTGGAATACTCGGGCGCAAACCTCAGTCAAAAGTGGCCAATGCCCTTTTGTGATATATCTCTGACTTTATTATTTAAAGATAAGTCCTCTACACGCTCTAATTACAGATGTGATTGAAACCATTTATCAATGGCATCAATCGCATCCTTGTTACTTGTAGATAGATAGTGATCGTCATCAGGAAATACAATAAGCTGGTGTGGATGTTCTCTTGCTTCTAACATTGAAGCTAGCGTAATAGATTGGTTTACCGACACCCTTTTATCGTCCTCACCATGTAGCAACAAAATAGGAACGTTTTTACCAATGTCGTCCAGCCAAAACGTTATCGAACGCTCCTTCAACGCCTGAGTTTTGTTGCTCTCGTAATTTGGTATGAGATTTCTATAAACGTTCTCCATTTCAGGTCGTTCAGTAAGCCCTTGAATGAGATTACTCATACCTGCAATAATCGCCGCCACCTTAATCTCTTTATTGTGTTTTAAGGTGAGATAAGTCTGCATACCGCCTCGACTCGTGCCCAAAATGGCTTTTTTGGTAGCATCAACACCAGAAATAAAGTCACTTAACTGAACAATCTTTAGAACATCGTTGACATCTACACCGCCAAACTCCTCCTTATATATAGGATTGGCTTGAAAAGTACCTCTGTATTGAGAACCAATGATGGCATAACCTTTTTCAGCAAGTGGGAAATAGGTTTCCATCATATTAGCCATGACGACTGCACCAAAGTTGCCATTTCCCCCTCTGTTATTAATCACTATCGGTAGATTAGTTTGCCCTTTGGGTTTTATCACATAGCCAAACACATCAATACCATCAACTTGATATTGAAAATACTCACAGTCTAACTGAGCGCGATAACCTTCGAATGTGTCTTTGGGAAAAAGTTTCTCAAACTCTATTAATTGCTGTTGAATGTAGGCTTCACCTTTTCCTTGGTTTCTTTTCTTTGTTTCAATCAATGTTCGCCAAGCGTCATAACTTTCAAAAGGGCCACTAAAACAGGAATAGCTACTATGAACATCTTGGTGCTCAAGTAGCTCACTCGCGTTTGAAGTAAAAGAAACAGCAAAGAACAGGCATAATACAGCTGGAGAACGAAAAAACATTTAACTTCCTTGTTAACTTTGACAAATCAGGCAATTGCGATTTTTAGGGATAAATTACAGTAATATCAGCTTATTGCAAATCGACCGATGCTAGACAACTCGTCTACTTTACCCCCGATTCTCAACTACCACCTTAAGGTTTTCTAAACCAGCTTCAAAGTCTGGGCCTAGTAAACTGTCGATCATCAGCACAACATAGCGGTCTACAGGGTTGTAACCTACTTCTCCTTCGTCGCGCCATACGACTCTTGTGCCTGTATCGCTGGGTACAAACTCAATAGTGCCGGTAGAGCCCATATCCATGTCTGGGAAATATAAGCTATAAACCACCTTTTTGTTGTGTTCAAGGGCAGTGATTTCCATTTCACCATTACCCTCGGAAACGCTTTTCCACTCAGAGCGCATGCCTATTGCTCTATCTGGGCCTGAGTATACCAGCTCCATCGCTGGGTCTCGCTTAAACCAAACGCCCCAAGTTGGCCATGCTTTGAGGTTAACAACTTCTGGGTAAACAACATCTGGCTCTGCGTTAATCACTATGCTGCGCTCAACGTTGTAGTGCTTAGGTAATATCAATCCGATTGCCGAAAAGGTAACTACTAAAACAACAATACCTAGAATAAGTTTTTTCAAAGCTGCCATTTAATTCTCCCGCTCAAATGTCCAAAGAAGAATATATAACAATTATTTAACAAATTGCACTGGTGCTTGAATAAAATCTCCAGTTAAATAGTGAATGACCATGCGTTTGACGAATTCCGCATCCACCTCAGACACCCATGTACAAGGAAATCCATTTTCTTCGTCTCTAAACGTTTGTCCTGCATTTGGTGTTGTAGTACTCACGTTAATTAAGCCTGATTCAAGGGTGAATTTGTCGGCGGGCAATGCTAGTACGCAGGTAGATAAAATATCCCAAAGAAAATAGGTAAATTCGTACGATGGGATCGCCGTAACGGTCGCGGCCCAGAACTGACCTGCTAAATCAGATACTGGCGAGTTTTGCTCAGCAAGTTGTTGTAAAAACGGCCAACTAACGGGTAAAGCATTTGTCGCATCTAACGGCACCAAACACAGTGGCACTCCACTTTTTACTAGCTCACGGGTAGCGGCAGGGTCCCAATAAGCATTCCATTCCGCCGTGCCATTATGGTCATGCATAGCGACATTGCCCTTAACTTCTACTGCGCCGCCCATCCACACTACTTTTTCAACTTTACTCACCAGCTCTGGGTTGCGTTTAAGTACTGTTGCCAGGTTGGTCGCAGGGCCGGTTTTAAGCACGGTTACCTTGTCAGTAGATTGCAAAAGGGTACGTTCAATCCACTCATCAGCAGATAGTTCACTTACAGACACGCCATCAAGAGGAGTACGTAGCAGGGTTGGTGTTGCATGACACATTTTAGGCTGAGCCCGCCACTCAGGAGGAAATGGGTTTGGCCCACTGAGGTTACCTACTGCCACTGGAATATGAGTATTCCCAGTCAACGTTAGTATTTTTCGCGTGCTAATAAGCGCATCATCGGGATAACAATCAGCTGGTGTTATGGTTACACCAATCACGTTTAAATTGGGAAGCCTTACTAGTAGAAGCAAAGAGAGTAAATCGTCTATTCCACCGTCGTGGTCAAATATTACGGGGGTTCTGTGGTCTGATGTCATTGGATATCTACGCTTTATTAACTTTATTCACGAAATTATTACACTCTTTGAAGAAACGCCGTAGCTTTCTGATTTTACTTGTGTAAGATGGAATTAGGTTATCACAAAAACCTTTTTCTTAGACATTGTTCTTGTCTAGCACTGTAGGCAGCATCACTGGCTGCTTCATCAACATATACACTGACACTGGCAGTATTGTGTCCCACACATGGAGATTCCAAATATGGCAGACAACAGTTCACGCTATATTAGTAATCTGACCCGCGATACCTACGCACTTATTTTGGCTGGTGGTAGAGGGTCACGTTTGCATGAACTGACAACATGGCGCGCTAAGCCGGCGCTCTATTTTGGCGGCAAGTTTCGAATAATTGATTTTCCCTTATCCAACTGTGTAAATTCTGGCATTCGGCGCATTGGCATTGTTACGCAGTACAAGTCTCACTCTCTTATCCGCCATCTGGTGAGGGGCTGGGGACACTTTAAAAAGGAGCTCGGCGAATCAGTTGAAATCCTGCCTGCATCACAGCGATTCTCAGACAGCTGGTATGAAGGCACCGCAGACGCGGTGTTTCAAAATATTGATATTATTCGCGATGAATTACCAAAATACGTAATGATTTTGTCTGGTGACCATATTTATCGGATGGACTACGGCAGTATGTTGGCGCGTCACGTGGAAACAGGTGCCAAAATGACAGTGTCGTGTATGTCTGTACCTATTGAAGAAGCCGCAGGCGCCTTTGGCGTAATGTCTGTTGATGAAGAGTATCGCATCAATGGATTTGAAGAGAAGCCAGCAAATCCTAGCCCTCTTCCCAACGACCCCACACGTTGCTTAGCGTCTATGGGTAACTACGTATTCGATACCGACTTTTTGTTTGAGCAGCTTCGCAGAGATGCAGAAACCTCTGGCTCCCAACGCGACTTCGGTAAAGATATCATCCCTGCCATTATCAAAGACCACCCAGTTTATGCGTATCAATTTGAAAGTAGCGACGGTGACAAAGCCTATTGGCGTGATGTGGGTACTATCGATTCATTTTGGGAAGCAAACATGGAATTGGTATCGCCTGTTCCACAGTTAAATCTGTACGATCAAAAATGGCCAATTTGGACGTATCAAGAGCAGCTACCGCCAGCAAAATTTGTTTGGGAAGGACAAGAGCGACGTGGTGATGCAGTGAATTCTGTAGTCTCGGGCGGTTGTATTATTTCAGGCGCTTCACTAAGAGGCTCTATTTGCTTCTCCAATGTGAGAGTTCACTCTTACAGTTTGATAGAAGATGCGGTTATTCTTCCCGACGTGGAAATTATGCCTCATTGTAAGTTGCGTAAAGTGCTTATTGACCGTGGCTGTATTGTCCCCGAGGGCACAGTGATAGGATACAACCACGACGAAGATAGAAAACGGGGCTTTAGGGTGTCTGAAAAAGGCGTCGTATTAGTTACCAGAGAAATGCTAGGTCAACCTGTTGGCGGTCTTAGCGCGTCTAACTAGTTTTCCCAACCTTGAATGGTGGCGGCAATGATGTCAGCCACCTTTTCTGGGCTCTCAAGTGGGAACATATGGCCCCCATCTGCCACTATGTGCTCTACGTTATTCTGCTTTTTCAACGCTTTAATCATCATCGGGTGACATACTTTACTGTTTCGCGCAGTAACAAGTAATGCTGGGCATTGTAGCTTTCCGCGATAACGGTTTAAATTGTGTGGCACGTTGCGAAATAGATTTGCCTCTACATTGGCACAAAATGTCAAACTAATAGTGTCGCCTTGAACGGCGGTAACCGCATTCACATAATCACGCACACAACGTTCATCCATATCTTTAAACAAGGCTTTGTTGTGAAAATAAGACACCATATCGGTGTCCATGTCCCACTGTGTATTTCGGCTCTTAGCAAGGCTTGCAGGGGTAACTTTATCAATTAGCGGGGTTTTCTTTACCAACCTCAAAAACGTAGTCATGGGACCTACTACTAACGGTGGATCCAGCATAATCAAGCCTTTAAACAAGTGAGGAGCCTCACAGGCCGCCATATATGAAATAACCGCACCAAAGGAATGCCCAACGGCGTAAACGCCGTTGGTGTGCTGCTGATGGTCGGCAATGTGATTTATCAGCTCTCTAACCTGATTACGCCAATTATTATTAACTGGCAACTGAGGATCATGACCAAACCTATCAACATGAGTACGTTCAAGCGTGTCTGGCATTGCAGAAAACAGCGCATTATAACTTGGCGCAGGAAATCCATTTGCATGCGCAAAATGAAACGTTACCTTACTCATAGATTCAAATACCGTCTAAAAATGGGAGCTAAATCCTACTACAGCCCCCTAGCTTCTGCCATTGCCCAATCATTTTCAATTCTTGTAGTTGTCCATAAAAATACTGCAATTGACAAAGTATACGGAATCAGTAAGTAACAAAGGGCAGTACGCAAGGCTTCCACCGGGCCTAACGAAGGCACAAGCGCTTCGCTAATTATTCCGGTTAATGTTGGGCCTCCACCTAAAGCGATAATATTCAATACGAAGAAAAACAATGCCGTTGACATGGCTCTTACGTTCACTGGTGCAAGTGTTTGAGCCATCGCAAAGCTAGGCCCCAAATACGAACCACTGGTAAAAAGTAAAAATGTCATCAAGCCCACAGAAAGCCATAGGTCATTAACTTGTAACGACATATAGAAAGCAGGAACACCTATAATTAGTGCGATAGCGGGCAATAGTGCATAGGCTTTCTTGTTGTGTTTACCCCATTTATCTGCAATGACACCACCTAGCCACACGCCCAGTGCATATGCGGTCCCATTGACAATGCCAAACACAACGAGCAACTGAGTGATATCAAGCCCTGCGAAAGCTCTAACATAGTAGTCGATAATCCAAGTCGATATTGCGTAATTTCCGAAGGATCCAAAGGAAATTCCTAACGCCATTCCCCACCAGGTTGGAATTTTTAGTAGCTGTTTTAAGGAGGTTTTTACATTTGGCTTATTTTCACTTTGATTGTTTGCTGCCTGAGTACGTTGTGGCTCCTTAACTGTAAGCTTCAACAAAATTGCCAATAAAATGCCAGGTAGACCCACACTAATCATGACGATACGCCAGTCCGCGCTTCCCCCCTGTAAAAAAAATGCCGACGCAAAAAAAGCGAGCATGATGCCAAAGGGAATACCCAAAGAATAAATCGCTAGCGCACCTGCCCGTTTTTCTTTGGGGAATAAGTCAGAAATAATACTGTGAGACGGAGGGCTCCCGCCAGCTTCACCAATGCCGACGCCTATGCGCGCCATCGCAAGTTGTAAATAATTTGACGCTAGCCCTGAAAGCGCAGTAAAGCCACTCCACAAGGTTAAAGACACAGCAATAATATTTACTCGACTGTATCTATCCGCCAACCAAGCGATTGGAATACCTACCACTGTGTAAAGCAAAGCAAAATAAATCCCTTTGAGCCAACCTAACTGGGCGTCATCTAAACCCAAATCAGCTTTGATGAAGGGGGATAAGATGCCTATGATTTGCCGATCAATAAAATTAAACGCGTATACTAAGGTTAAAATAAAGAGAACATAGTTTCTGTAACTTCTCGAACTAGTTCGGTCGCTCACATCTAGGGCTTGCGCCTTTAACTCTGACATAGTCTGTCCCTTTTTTACATTTGTACGCCAGTCTACGCATCAAGTTAACGGAACAGCAACTAATTGTTATTTATTTGTAAATATAACAAAAGTCGTAATTCGCTCTTTGTATTCAATTCCGCTTGGGTTAGGATGTGATCACAACAAACTCATCAGACCAGATCATGACAATAGATGAACTTTTAAACCTGCCCCCCTTATCACCTAAGGGAGACAATCAATGGCAGGTTGATGGACTTGTTATACCTAAAGATTGGGCGCAAGGAAGAACGGCTTACGGTGGTATTTCTGCGGGTATAGTTTTCAGTGCCATTCAACAACAGGTTGACGACACACGAGTACTACGTTCACTCACGACTAATTTTGTCGGCCCACTCGCCCTTGAAATCCCCTTTTCTATTGAAGTAAGACTACTTAGACAAGGTAAAAGCGTGTCTCAGTATGTTGCTGAAGCCAAACAAGACGGCAAAGTATGCGTTTTTGTTCAGGCTTGTTTTGGTGTTGCCCGCAAGTCAGGCATTAAGGTTGAGAACAACGAGAGACATGAGATGAAAATCCCTACGAAGGGCAAGTTCATTCCTCAGATCCCAAAAGTGACACCTAAGTTTTTACGTCATTTCGACCTATCCATCGACAAAGGTGGGCTCCCGTTTACTCGTAAAAAAGAAAGCGAGTATCACGGGTTTATGCGCTTTAAACAACCGCCAGAAAAAATTACCGATGCACATATAATTTCGATGATTGATTCGTGGCCGCCCACGGTACTACAAATGATGAAGCTTCCGGCGCCTGCAAGTACCGTAAGTTGGAATATTGAATTTATTCATCCACATAACCCTGTTTTACCCACTGACTGGTTTGCGTACCAAGCGCACACACGGCAAGCAGCAGACGGCTACGGACACACAGAGGCCACGATATGGGACAAACACAACGAAGTGATCGCCATTAGCCGACAAACGGTGGCCATCTTCGATTAGTGTTAGTACAACACATACGAACTAGGATTAAACAAAGATATCACCGAGATACATTGTAGATTGGTGATATCTAATGCATCTTCCAAAGACTCCCGATTAAGATCAAGAGGTTCGTAAAAACGCTCTTCTAAGTTGTGATAACTTGGATAAACTTCAGGATTTACATTGTCCAGCGCTAAAGTATACGAGAGTTGTAAAATCTGAGATTCTTCATCATTAAACTGCTCTGCATAATGAATATGGCTAATTGGATCTGATATTTCTAACGGAATTCCCCAGTTTTCAATAAGTTTGGCAGACAGTTCGGTGTAATAAAAACCTAAAATACTTGCTTGCAGCTGTGCAGGTGTCACCCTCGCATTGAAATCCTGACAGCGCCTCGCTTTTTCAGGAGCAAGCGCTACAATTGCCAATTCCCCGATGTGATGAAGTAACCCAGAAACAAACAAGCGTTCTGATTGCTTAATATCCCTTAGCTCACCAAGATATTTCGCCAAGAGACCACAGGACACGCTTTGTTCCCAGAATTTGTCCAAATCTACGGTTTTGCCATCAACTTCACTAAAAGCGTGGCTAACGCCATACGCCAGCGCTAAATCGTAGGTAGCTCTTGTGCCAACGACTTGCAGCGCTCGTGAAATCGTATCGATAGTTCTGGGGAATCGATAAAGGGCTGAGTTAGCAACTTTGAGAAGTTGACTTGCCAGCGAAGGATCAAAACCAATAATGTCAGCAAGATCGTCCATAGTAGACGCTTGGTCATCCATACAGTTTTTAAGGCGGGTCACCGACTCGGGCAGTACAAAGGTCTCTTTAGCCTGAGCTGCGATGTCATCGATATTCATTCTGTCACTCCTGTTGGCTTTTACTACAACGGGTTAACGCCAATAAACATCCCTTCAAAAATGGCCACACTTAAATAGTGGTTGCTATTTTACCTTCCGTCAATGTGGATGGTCATTATCAATAAGTTGAATATGCTGGTTGGCGAGGCAAATCACTCTAAGTACTTACTATTTTACCAATGAGGACTTAACATCAATCAAATCCATTGCAGATTGGTTGGATTCAATCAAGTAAGTGATGTATCTACCATTTCTCTTTTCTCGAGGGCTTTGCAATTCGCTAGCAGTGAATGGAACACCGTAGCTTTGGTTATTGACGGCGCAAAACATCAACAATTTCACTGGAAGATATTCCGTGATACTTACCACCACTCTTGATCTCGCGTTCAGTTTCATCAATCAGACGAATCATCGACCTATTCATCGTGGCATCAATACCAACTTGCTCTGCTTGCTTTACCACTGCACCATACAAGAAGTCTTTCTCTGTAGGCTTCTTATTCTGTAAGTCCCACCACATTGACGTTTTAACTGTTGGATCAATATCGAGCATCTGCTTTGCTACGCGAGAAAACAACCAATCTGGCAGTCGTAGGATAGTAGGAAGCCACTTGCCATGCACTTTAGCTACTTTGGGAAGCGTTATATCGCTGCGTTCAACCACGGTTAGTAATTCGTCCATCAACGACGCTATTACACGTCGGTAGCCTCGGTCTTCCAGCATTGACTTTACCGGTAAATCAGCAAGGGCATTAACCCCGTTGCCTAGATTCAGTTGAAGTTTCGCCCATTGCACGGCATCAATATTTCCGGCTGTATGCACTTCAATTAACGGATGAGATAGAGCGTCGATAAGCTGTTGATTTAAAATAGTATCATTGGATTTTTCAATGGTCAGTGTACCTTCTGAGCCTTTGTGTAAATGCTGTTCAGATTCAAGCACAACATTAAAAGGCACCATTGCCCGCAGCACTTGGTGCTGAGGAAAAGCTTGTTGAATAATACTGTGGCTGCCTACTCCATTTTGACAGCAAACAATTACCGTGTGCGGCTCAAGAAGGTCTCGCAGCGTGTCGATAACTTGATACAACCCGGTGCATTTAACCGTTAACCAGATGATATCAGCTGCTTTACTCTGCGTTGTGGACCAAGTCACAACAGCCTTGTTGCCAAGATAGTCGGTCAGTGTCATGGGCTTTTGCAGTCGTGCTTTCCACTGGCCTCGGGCAACAAAGTCTATTTGTTGACCATTCGCAGTCATAACGCCGCCAATAAAACTACCAATCAAGCCACTTCCAACAATGCAATGTTGCATAACTACGTCCTATGCTGTGGTACAGTACTCGTCTTTTAAAACACCACCGTTAAGCGTTTATGTCAACCGAAACACTCCGCATACTTGTTATCGGCTATGTTTGGCCCGAGCCAAATTCCTCTGCCGCTGGTCAAAATATGATGTCGTTACTTGAGGGCTTTACTGCCAAAAAACATCAAGTCACTTTCATGACTGCGGCCACCGACAGTGTGCACAAAGCTGACCTAAACGCAGAGCAAATAGACGTTATTCCTGTTGCACTGAATTGCGATAGTTTTAACCAACAAGTGAGAAGACTAACACCGCATGTGGTTATATTTGACCGCTACATGACAGAAGAGCAGTTTTCTTGGCGAGTAAAAGCTGAGTGTCCTCATGCACTGAGAATACTTAATACCGAAGATCTACACAGTTTGCGCCAAGCACGGCACAATGCGGTTAAACAGGGTAAATCTACATTCGAAGCCGACCTCAATACTGAACTCGCGCAACGGGAAGTCGCCGCTATACTTCGCAGTGATTTAACACTAGTGATATCAAAAGCTGAGTATCGTTTATTAGTGCAGCACTACCAAGTTCCATCGAGTCAGTTGCGCTACCATCCATTACTGCCGGCATACATTACAAGGGGTGTACCGCCTTTCCAGAAAAGAAAAGACCTGGTTACTATTGGTAACTTTCGTCATGCGCCCAATTGGGATGCAGTATTACAACTCAAACAACTGTGGCCTACAATAAGACGCGCCGTTCCCGATGCCAATTTAAGAGTTTACGGGGCATACCCACCTAAAAAAGCTACTCAGCTACACGACGCAAAAAGCGGTTTTTGCGTGGAAGGATGGGCTGAAAATGCCCACGATGTGATAGCCAATGCAAGGTTGCTAATCTCACCTTTGCGTTTTGGCGCTGGTATCAAAGGGAAACTCATTGATGCTATGCAATGTGGCACGCCGTCAATTACCACTCCGATTGGTGCCGAGGGCATCATAGAAGATGTTGAAAACCCTGCGTCTGGTTTAATCTGGGGCGGCACCATATGCCATCACAATAACGATTATCCCCATGCCGTCAGCAAACTATACAATGATGAAAACGCTTGGAATAAAGCACAAATACACGGATTTAACCTACTTGAGAGCTTTGTTAAAGGTGCGCCTGAGCAAAGTTTGACCGACGGCATTGAACACCTTGTATCAACCATTGAGCAACACAGAGCACCGTTGTTTTTGCAATCTATGTTATGGCATCACACACTCACCGCATCAAAATATATGTCTCAGTGGATTGCGGCTAAAAATGCCAACCAAACGCCTCAAACAGACTGAATCCGTTTGATAACACCTTGAATGCCATTGCCTCTAGATTGGCTAAGGTGCCTTTGTAGTTGGCATTTTTCCATGTAGGCAGCAAAGTCGAAGCTTTGTCGCTCTGAATCATTCAATGTGTTTGCTCTTTCAAGCAAAACGGCCAATACACCGCGAATAATTTTACTCGGTGAATAGGCAATAAACTGGAGCTTTCCATCCAAGTTCTCAGTATCCAACCACACCGGACTCTCACATCCGGGTACCGAGTTGCCGTCGTTACGGGACTTTGGTGGGACGGTTGACAGTGTTTTACCAGCCATCATCACGGCTCTAGTAGCACTGTCCCACCCTTTAGCGTCGGCTATAGATTGGGCGAGAGGCAATAAACCTGAGGCACTTTCCATCATCGCCCCTATTTCAATTGCTCGGCTTTAATGCCCTCAGCAAGTTCTACCGCTGACATGATCATGTCTTGCTCTGCACCCTGCACAGGTAAAATGACTAACTCTACGCTGTTTTTTTCCAACCCCGGTAACCAAGTTTGGGTGAAGTCCTCAAGTGCCACGGCTTCAAACTGTGCAGATTCATTGGCGTTTTGTAACCAATAAGCAGCCAAATCTTTATGTGGAAATACGGGCAAACGAGTTTCTCCCTGTGCTTCAAACATTACAAAGCCTGCCTCGCCTTTTAGCAACCAAACTTGTTTTGCTTTTGGCACGTAGGTAATGAATAGTTCTTGTCTGTCTTCAGCAGACAAGGTTTGAATTTGCTCTAGTGTCGCGTCATTCAGCGACGGAGTAACAGTTTGTGGAAACACGAAAATTCACCCAATAAATTTTTTCGCGATTATACGCATTGATCAACCATATGAGAAATGATCTCGCAGGGTGCTAGTGGTAAACTTGCGCCCAATCTCACAAACTGACACAACGAGAACAAAATAACTATGAAAGTTGTATCCTTTAATATCAACGGCATCCGCGCTCGCCTTCATCAACTCGAAGCGCTCATCGAAAAGCATCAACCAGATGTTATTGGCCTACAAGAAATCAAAGTACATAACGAGCAATTTCCCAAGGAAGCCGTTGAGGCCATGGGTTATCACGTGTTTTATCATGGTCAAAAAAGCCATTACGGTGTTGCCATGCTCACCAAGCAAGCGCCAGAGTCCGTTCAAATGGGCTTTCCCACTGACGAAGAAGATGCTCAACGCCGCATGATAATGGTGACAGTGAAAGACGAACAAGGCGATCCTGTTACCATTATCAACGGATACTTTCCTCAAGGTGAGAACCAAAGTCACGAGCTAAAATACCCGGCGAAACGCAAGTTTTATAAGGATTTGATGGGCTATTTAGACGCTCATCATACGCCAGACGACAAAGTCATTGTCATGGGAGACGTAAACATTTCCCATACCGACAAAGACATTGGTATAGGCGAAGCTAACGCTAAACGTTGGTTAAAGACTGGCAAATGCAGCTTTTTACCAGAAGAACGCGAGTGGCTAAACCGCGTATTTGACTGGGGTTTCAACGACAGCTTCAGAAGCTTATTCCCAGACACAGACGACCAATACTCATGGTTTGACTATCGCTCAAAGGGGTTTGATGATAACCGTGGCTTACGTATCGATTTGGTGTTAGGCACTGCTGCTGTTCATGCCACACTCAAAGATGCGGGTATAGATTATGAGCTTCGCGGTATTGAAAAACCCTCAGATCACGCACCTATTTGGGCAACGTACTAGTAATGTACTGCATGTTGGTTAGTTAACTTATGACTACTATTCAGTGGCTTTGCTTAGTGCTTTACGCGTTTGTTGTGATAGGCGTACTTACACAAATATCACTCAAAGGACTAGCCGCTGATAAGCAACAGCAACACCTGGTATTCGGCACTGCCGCAGTATTGTTTTTATTTTGGGTATTACGTGTGGGTATTCACGATGGCCTTGATGTGCATTTTCTTGGCTTAAGTGTGGTCACTCTATTACTCGGATTCCGATACAGTGTCATTGCCGGAACACTGACTCTCATAGGGATTTCGTTTGTGGGTGGAACGCCACTTTCAGAAATTGCGGTACAAGGGGTGTTTAGCGTACTGGTGCCCATAGGGTTTACTTACTTAGTATACATGCTCGCGTTCCACAAAATTCCTCGGCACCTTTTTGTTTACATATTCATTTGTGCGTTTTTCCCAGGCGCGCTAACGATCGCACTTAAAACTGCTTTTCTTGGCGGCTACTATTGGGCTTCAGATACTTATACTTGGGATGTAATACGAGATAGTTACATCATGCTTATCCCGCTTTTAGTATTTCCAGAGGCGCTACTAAACGGCATGGCCGCCACGCTACTCGTTATTTATCGCCCTCATTGGATGTATACTTTCCACGACAAATTTTATCTCGATGGCAAGTAGGAAGCCCAACATTTCTAGTTCAAGTGGCAGCACATACTAATCAACACTAAACTGCGCTAAAAATTAACAAACGGATAAAATAACCCCCTCTGAAAAGAGGGGTTTGAGAACGGGCAGAATGTTAGTGTAATCCAATTTACGCTAATGAATTTATTCTTTAAATAATATGTCCATAACGTCGGCAAGTTCGTGCTTACCTTCGCGGATTTCTTCTTCAGATAACCCTGCAATTTCATGAGGAAACACCAGCCATTCGTCACTTTCATTCACATAATAATCAGGAACGATTTCAGTTTTGTTGTTCGCTGGTTTGTACCAAGGGCAAGCAATTCGAATGTCCTTTGGCATGTTCAAACGCATTAACTTTCGAACTTGTTTAATAAGCGCATCTACACTTCTTCCTGAGTCGAAAACATCGTCAACGATAAGTAGCTTATCGTCAGCATTGGCATTCTCCACTAGGTAGTGCAAACCATGCACGCGAATTTCCTTCGACTGCTTGTTGATACCGTAATAAGAAGACGTTCGCACTGCGATGTGGTCTGTAGAGGTATTCTTGAACTCAAAGAACTCTTGAACTGCAATACCGATAGGAGCACCGCCACGCCAAATACCTATGATAAAATCGGGACGAAAGCCATCGTCATACACTTTCGACGCAAGGCGAAAAGAGTCTTGAAGCAGGGATTGCGAAGTAATAAAATTTTTGTTCATGTCGAACCACTGGCTTGAATATAAAAGATCGGGAGTATAGTGAATTTCCGCTAAATTTGCACGGTCTATTCGTTTTGTAATGCCGTTGCGGGGTTGATTTTCATCGCTTTTCTCGCCGGATAAATACTTGCACAAATGCAGAGTAACAATGAAAGGATCGTCACTCCAGCTATTTGCAGTGGATTTAATACAACGGGAAGCCCTGCCCCTTCAGCCGACAGGCCTAAATTTACGCCCATTGCGCTCAAAATACCGTTAAGGCTTAGCGCCAGCGCAACACCCAAGAACAAACCTATCACTGTACCTTTAATACCATTAAATAACCCATTGAGAATAAAGATCCACATTATCACCGGCGCTGGCATACCTTGAGTTTGAAGCACGGCGATATCTCCTTGTTTTTCAGACACTACCATTACCAACGCAGATACTATGTTAAATGCTGCCACGGCAATGACCAAAAGCAACATCATAAACATCATGTTCTTTTCCATTTTTACTGCATCAAATAAAGGGCCCTGTCTTTCACGCCATGTATTAACACTGGCACCTTCAAATGCGGGTTGTTGATTAAGTTCATCTACCGTATTTTGATACTCAAAAGCATCCGCCAAGAACAGTCGCTGTGATGCAACGTAGCTATTGGGTTTGCGTAACAGTCTGCGAGCATCATCTAAATGCACATAAATAACGCTACTATCTAACTGAGACCCCACATCAAATAGCCCAGTAATGGTAAATAATCGCTGGCTAGGCATTCGCCCAAAAGGTGTATAAACACTCGCACCACCTGTCATAACACGCACTTTATCTCCAATGCGTATTTTCAATTGGGTGGCTAGTGCGTTACCAATAATAACGTTGAACTGCCCGGGGGAAAGCGAATCAAATTGACCAAAGCGCATACTATTCGCCACAAGGGTATTCTTCGCCATAGTTTCAGGAAGTACGCCTTGAATTTGTACGCCCCTTAACGCTTTTCTCGATTGTGTTAACGCCTCTGCTTCCAAAAACGGCATGGTATCCACCACACCAGGTAACGCCGACGCGTCTTCAGAGATCGAACTATCCTCATTGCTTACTACAATATGAGGTACTATGCCCAAAATACGTTGTTTGAGTTGTGCTTCAAACCCGTTCATCACTGACACAACAACAATAAGAGACATTAACCCAAGTGCGATACCCGCCACAGAAAAGCGGTTAATAAACGACACAAAACTGTTGTGTTTGCCCGACCGGGCATAACGAAAGGCAATAAAAGCAGAAAGCGGATAGAACATATAATTCAGTCGTTTAACCTTTTTTGTGCACCCTGAACAAAACACAGAGGATGACGGAAGGATCCCAAAATAGTAAAGTGCGTATACTACGTGTAAGCTACTGGCCGTACAAGATAAGTGGTAATCAATACAATGGATAACTTAACGTTAGAACAAAAAAAGGCGCAATTTGAAGAATACTTCATGATTGCTCACGGTATTAATGTGAACGTGACGCCTTGCAGCAACGATTTTGAGTTACCAGACGTAGACGACTTAGAAACTGCCATGCCCTACGCATTCAGAATTGCCAGTGAAATGGCAACCATCGAAGCTCAAGCCCTTCGCCCCCTTCGTCATTTAAGCGACCATGCCGAAACACTCGCGGAATACCTCAACCATCAAGCCCGTAAAATTGACTTGATGATGTCGTTTATTCTTCACCAACAGGACGACGAAAAATACCGTTATCAAACCAGCAAGTTTGGCGGTGGCGGAGTTGTTATCACCTCAACATCTCCCATGAATATTGGAGACAATGTTGAGTTAAAAGTCTTCTTAGATTCCGAAGCAGCCGCCATTTTTTGCTTCGGTGAAGTAATTACTTGCGACCAAGAGCAAGATGATTACCATATAGCCTTTATTTTTAACCGTATTAGAGAGCAGGATCAGGAACTTCTTGTACGCGCAAGCTTACACCTACAAACACAACAACTACGTAAACGCGCAAAAGACAAAAAGTCATAACACTGCTTATTAATTGCCTACACAACACTGTTACGGGACCACATGACAGCCAATCTACTCGCATTGCCGCTACCCACGGCAAAATCGACAGCGAATTTTCAGGACCACCAGCACTGGGGGCAAATTCAGGGAAGTAGCCTTGCGCTGTGTATTAGTCAGGCGCAAAAACAATATCAAGGGCCTATTGTATTGGTTACCGCAGATACGCCATCTGCGCTTAAAATCGAAAAAGAGCTTGCGTTCTTTAACGAGAGCGATGCCTCGCCAGTTGTGTTATTCCCCGATTGGGAAACCTTGCCTTACGATAATTTTTCACCGCACCAAGATATTGTTTCTCAGCGTTTAGAAACCCTATTCCGTTTTACCCAACAAGGCCACGGCGTATTTATTGTACCGGTAAATACACTAATGCAACGTTTGGCTCCCACAGATTATTTAGCTAAATACCTTTTAATGCTAAATAAGGGTGATGTGTTAGACCGAGACCAGTTCAGAAGAAACTTGGAGCAAGCGGGTTACTTGCACGTAAGCCAAGTTATGAGCCACAGTGAGTTTTCGATACGTGGCAGTATTATTGATTTGTACCCTATGGGCAGTAACAAACCGTTTCGAATTGACCTATTCGATGATGAAGTGGATTCCATCCGCTATTTTGATACTGAATCCCAACGTTCAGGTGAAGCCGTCGATAAAATTCGCCTGCTGCCCGCACGAGAGTTCCCCACCGACAAGTCTGCGCTGAGTTTATTCCGACAAAACTTTTTGTCCCACTTTAATGCCAGCAATGCCAGCGAGTCGGTATTTTCTCAGGTCAGTAAAGGAACTATGCCCAGTGGCGTCGAGTATTATTTGCCGCTGTTTTTTGAGCAAACCGCCACACTGTTCGACTATATGCATGCCAATAGTCTGTTAATGCTTCACGGCGATATTGAAGAAGCGAGTAATTTCTTCTGGGCGGATATTCAAGAGCGTTACGAACAACACAGGTACAATACCGCTCGTCCATTACTAGCACCCGACCAACTGTTCTTGCCAGTAAACACACTCTTTGGTGAGTTAAAGCAATGGCCAAGAGTGTCGCTTCATGCTGATCCTATTGAAAACAAAGCGGGAGCAAACAACCTAGGTTGCGACAAACTCACCGACATCGCCATTAATTCTCAGAAGAAAGTACCTGCTGAACTCCTTCAACAAGCAGTGTCTAGTGCGAGCATGCGAGGCGCAAAAGTACTCTTTTGTGCAGAAACCCAAGGCCGACGAGAGGGTCTACTTTCTATTCTACTTAAAGCGGGTATAAAGCCGACACCCGCAGAATCTTTCAATGATTTTATTGCCAGCCACGATCCCATAGGTATTACCGTGGGTATGGTAGAGCACAGCTTTCGTTGGCAAAGCGATGAAGGCGAATTGCTCTTCATTACTGAAACGGAACTTTTAGGGCATAAAGTTAGTCAGCGTCGTTTGCGAGACAAGCGCTCGACAACCGATGAAAGTGCTATTATCCGCAACCTTGCAGAGCTGTCTATCGGTCAGCCAGTGGTTCACTTAGACCATGGTGTAGGACGTTACCTTGGCTTACAAACACTGGATGCTGGTGGCGTTACTACCGAGTATTTGTGTATTGAATACGCCAAAGGCGCTAAGTTGTATGTGCCCGTAGCTTCACTGCACTTTATTTCCCGTTACACCGGTGGTGATACCGACCATGCGCCAGTGAACTCGCTGGGTTCCGATGCTTGGCGCAAAGCTAAAGAAAAAGCGGCACAAAAAGTACGTGACGTAGCCGCCGAACTTCTAGATGTTTACGCCCGCCGAGCGGCTAAGCCAGGTTTCAAATACACGATTCAATGGGAAGACTACCAACGCTTTGCTGACAGCTTCCCTTTTGAGGAAACACCTGATCAGTTGCAAGCCATCAACGCCGTTATTCAAGACATGGGTAGCGACAATGCGATGGACAGGTTGGTGTGTGGTGATGTGGGCTTTGGTAAAACCGAAGTTGCCATGCGAGCAGCTTTCTTAGCCGCCAACCAAGGTAAACAAGTCGCTATCCTTGTTCCCACTACCCTATTGGCTCAGCAACACTATGAAAACTTTAAAGACCGCTTTGCCAACTGGGCATTCGAAATAGAAGTAATGAGTCGCTTTGTCAGCGGTAAAGCGCAAAAAGACGTGATGCACCGCATCAGTGAAGGCAAAGTTGATATTGTCGTGGGCACGCACAAATTACTTTCTGGTGAGCTCAACTTCAGTGACCTCGGATTAGTCATTATTGATGAAGAACACCGCTTTGGTGTTCGTCAAAAAGAAAAGCTGAAATCTCTTCGCGCTGACGTAGACATTCTCACATTAACTGCAACGCCAATTCCACGAACACTGAATATGGCGTTATCGGGAATGCGCGATCTGTCGATAATCGCCACCGCACCAGCGCGAAGACTATCGATAAAAACCTTTGTTCAGCAAAGAGATAAAACCGTAATTCGCGAAGCCATCATGCGTGAAATCCTTCGCGGTGGGCAAGTATACTTCCTTCACAATGAAGTCGACACCATCGCAAAAACCGCTGAGGAAATTGCTGAGATTGTACCCGAAGCACGCATAGCCATTGGTCATGGTCAAATGCGCGAGCGCGAATTAGAAAGCGTCATGAGTGATTTCTACCACCAGCGTTATAACGTGCTTGTGTGTACCACCATTATCGAAACAGGTATCGACGTCCCCACCGCCAACACCATTGTCATGGACAGGGCCGACCATTTAGGGTTGGCACAATTGCACCAATTGCGAGGTCGTGTTGGACGTTCTCATCACCAAGCTTATGCCTATTTGTTGACACCACATCCTAAGCGAATGACAAAAGACGCAGTTAAACGTCTGGATGCTATTTCAAACTTAGAAGACTTAGGCGCGGGCTTCGCGCTGGCTACCCATGATCTTGAAATTCGTGGTGCGGGCGAACTCTTAGGAGACGATCAATCAGGCCAAATCGCGAGTATCGGTTTTAGTTTGTATATGGACATGCTAGACCAAGCGGTTAAGGCACTAAAAGAAGGCAAAGAGCCATCGCTGGACGAAGCCATTGCCAGCCAAACGGAAGTAGAACTGCGTATCCCCGCCCTTCTACCGGATGATTACATCGCCGATGTAAACACCAGACTATCCTTGTACAAACGCCTAGCAAGTTGCCAGAATCAGGATGATATTGATGAGTTCCAGGTGGAGTGTATAGACAGATTTGGACTACTCCCACCACCGACAAAAAATCTAATTAATGTGGCAGAATTAAAGATTCATGCCAGTAACTTAGGTATTTTAAAAGTAGACTTAACCGCCCAAGGCGGTACCATTGAATTTAAAGAAACCACCAAGGTTGATCCGGGCTTTATCATTCAATTGGTTCAAACCAAACCCAATACTTTCAAGTTCGAAGGTAGTTTAAAACTTAGAGTAGTTAAGGCCACCAAAACTGCTGAAGAGCGGATTAACTTCATTAGAGAATTGTTGAGCGAGTTTGCAAAGGAGTCGCGCTAGCATGCCATTCAAAGGGACGGGAAACAAAATCAAAGCATTAGTAATCAGTGTTATGGCAAGTTTTATTTGTTGCGCCGCCGATGCTAATGACGATTGGTGGTTCGATGTTGAAGTGATAGTGTTCAAGCGAGATATATCTTTGTCCCAATTGGATGAGCAATTTCAGCTTGCTGACTCCTTATCACCCTACACAGACACCGAAGATTTAATCTCAGCACGATTACAACCAGATATTGCTTGGCTGAAACAAGGGTTGGAGACTTGTGATGCACCTCCCTTCCCTCGTTGGCCTGAGTTCTCATCACTACCCGAACCGGAAAAAGAGGACGATACAACATCAGTAAGTGACTCAACAGCGGAACAAAATACTGATGGAATAATTCCTTCTGATGGTACATTGCTATCCGATACAGAGGCAGAGCAACCCTTTGTAGCTGAAAACGCTGCTCCTACAAGCGAAGGGCTATTACCATCAAGTGAGGACGAATTACTTTCCAGTGACACCCAACTAATTAGCGATCCAGTGTCGGACGTGATAGACACACTAGAAAACCTTCCTGAGCCCCTTGTATTCCCAGACGAGCAACAAATTGCCGACTATTGGCTGGACGCATTTTGGCTTCCTCGAAACGCCGATGGTGTGCGTGAATATCAGTCACCAGTCACAGTATCACCTATCAAAACCTGCCGAACGGAAACGCCATGGCTAACGTTTGAGAATAACCAATGGATTCAGAATACGCCTTATCACTATATTCCGTTACCCGAATACCTTGCGGTGGTACAGGAAGGAGTTGATTGGAAACGCCATCCACGAGCCCACTTACTTAGTTCTGAATCATTTGAGCTAGAAAGCTTATCCAGACAAATTCGCCAACAGCGCGCGCTCACACGCCTACTGCATACTACTTGGCGACAACCAGTAGCATTTGGTGAAGACAATGCTTTCAAAGTAAGACTATTTGGCGGGCACGATCTTGGTTTGCAATTTAATTTAGACGGGCAACCACACCCAGAGCCTCCCCCAATGGTGATTGAGCTTCCTTTGATAGGTCAAGAGAGTGATGCATCAACAAGGCTGAATAATGGCGAACTAATTGGTATTCAAGAGCTTACAATTTTCGATCGAATTAATGACCGACTAACCTCACCAACGCCTGTGTCGCTGAATGCGCTAATGCACGGAAGTAACAACAGCGATATAGAAGGTGAAACTGACAACGGATATAGCTATAAACGTCCAGACGCTATTTGGGAAGTCGATGGCTATTTGAAAGTATTTTTAAAGTACATCAATTCTGTACCTTACCTTCACATCGACAGCGAAGTCTCTCTGCGCATCCCTCAATCGTCACAGGTTAACGCTCCAGATGCAGAGACAGAATCACTAGCGACCTTAGTTTCCATTCCCTTCAGCGAGCAACGGCGGGTTATTAGTAAACAGCTACATTACTTTGACCATCCACTGTTCGGAATGGTAGTAGAAATCAGAAGATATCGTCGTCCAGCCGAACCAGAACATAGCCACGAGTAAACTCAGTTAACGCCTTCTCATTTGCTCGAACAAAGAAGGCTCCCAAGGCCGCATCGCCATAAGTAACCCGGTGTGGATCCTATCTTCTATAGGGAGTCTGGCATCCTCTTCATTTAATGCTGCCGCCTCTTTAGTGAGTGTATTTAGCTTACGTTGAATAATGTCTAGGGAGCTTTGCGAATAGCGGCCACGAAGGTAAAAGCGAAACATCCATTGTTCGTTCTTTTTTGGTGCCATAAACTTCACCATTACCTCCTGTTCCATAAAACGCTCAAGAGGTCCATGGGGGATCCAACGAAAATCTTGGGTAAGTAAGAGTCGATAGCGATTCCCCGGCAAGAAATCAATTAATCGCAAGCTATCTAACTTAGCCATCAATTGTATTCCTTCATGCTCACTGACATTGTAATGACTCAGAATATCATCAAACGCCCACCCATCTCTCACGCACACCGCCACTAATAAAAGCTTTGGATTACTCAAGAGTTCATATTCTTGTGCTTCCGTTAGCTGCTCCAATTGGGGCTCCTGTTGAGCAACTTCAATAAATACGTCGCTCAATGTCATACCCAACACATCACAAATCTGTTCTAAACGCTCAAGGGTAAAGCTATTGTGGGAAAAACAACGTTTCACACTTGCTTCACTAAGTTCCAGTCTAGATGACAAGGTTTTATAGGTAATACCCCGTTGTTTGAGGTGAAGCTTAATCACATGTATTGCGGCTCTAATTTGACTCATAGTATTAAATATTTATACCTTGGGTACTGAAATATACTACAAAAAAGGTAATAGTTTACATTTTTCATACCTAGGTCTAGTGTTGAATCAACTTCAGTGAAAAGGAATGAAACATGAATAAACGACTTATTGCTTTACTAGTGGCTGGGATCAGCCTAAATGCCATTGCCGATGATTCTGTCGATCACAGTCAAACCGCGAGCAAACACAGCGTACTTGCCAGTGTAGAAGGCACATCAACCGCAGTGTCTGTTGCAAGTGCCGTTTACGCAGCACCTGTAATTGTTGGAACCTTAGTTACCGTGGCAGCCCTTGAAAGCGTCGATAGTGCAATTGACGAGTCGCACAGCAGTTTGGCGGAAGAGAGACCTGCGCCGTTGCAGTTAACAGACACCGTAATTACTCGCGATCCTCCGCCGTCAAAAGCTATGAATGAGTCTAGCGAAATCAACGATAACTAACGCTCGTTAAAAGGAATTATTATGCGCTTTGTCATTGCCTTTATCATATCATTGCTTGCTTTCCCCACTATTGCTGGCAGCCAGGCAACTGCTGAACCTAGCTTTACACCAGAGACCATTATTGAGTTTTCTAAAAAAGTAGAGCAATACGCTGCAAATCAAGGCGCTTATGCGTTTATTATTGGCCGAACTGGTCGGCCAGAAAGTGATCTACCAAAAGGAATTAAATATACCCATACCGCGGTGGCGATATACTCAAGCATCCAACTAGATAATGGCGACACTGCCTATGGATATGCCATTCACAACCTATATCAAAGAGCGAATGACATGGGCA
>Ga0256829_1000499_pt1 | contig 39071 bp, 38 predicted proteins | sample 131447metaG_FD_185979 | JGI IMG/M metagenome (GOLD analysis project Ga0256829, IMG submission 185979) | Hydrothermal vent microbial communities from Lau Basin, Pacific Ocean - 131-447 | ecosystem: Environmental > Aquatic > Marine > Hydrothermal vents | place: Pacific Ocean: Lau Basin | collected... | reverse complement strand
CATGAGTACATCAGCTAAAATTGCTGCATTGATTTTCACTTGTTTTGCATAATCTTTCCACTCTGGAGTAAGATTGTGTTTAAATCCAACAGCTTTTGCAGCAATGACATGAACAAGCGGTCCACCCTGAAGTGCCGGAAAAATTGCAGAGTTAATTTTCTTCGCAATATCTTCATCATTTGTCATAATCATACCACCGCGAGGTCCTGCGAGTGTTTTATGCGTTGTCGTTGTAACTACATGTGCATGAGGAAATGGGCTAGGGTGTTCATCCGCAGCTACAAGACCTGCAATATGTGCAATGTCAGCAAAAAGAATTGCACCAACTTCATCAGCAATTTCACGAAATTTTTTAAAATCAATTTCACGTGCATAGGCAGAAGCACCACAAACTATGATTTTAGGCTGAACAATTTTTGCAATGTCTAAAACTCTGTCATAATTAATGCGACCATCAAGTTCAACACCGTAGGTAAAACTGGAGTAATTTTTACCAGAAAATGAAGGTTTTGAACCATGTGTAAGGTGTCCACCATGGCTTAAATCCATGCCTAAAAGTTTATCACCAGCTTTTAAAAGTGCTGCATAAACTGCTCCATTTGCTTGACTTCCTGAGTGTGGCTGTACATTTGCATACTTACATCCAAAAAGCTTACATGCTCTGTCGATTGCTAGTTGCTCTATGCCGTCCGCATATTCACATCCACCATAGTAACGTTTTGCAGGGTATCCTTCTGCGTATTTATTTGTAAATACAGAACCCATTGCTTCCATTACGGCTGGAAGTGTAAAGTTCTCACTTGCAATCATTTCTAAATGGTCAGTTTGTCTTTCTAGCTCTTTTTCGCATAAGTTAAAAACTTCTTCATCATACTCTTTTAAAAAACTCATGGTGTAAAATTCCTTGTTAAAATTAAAAATATACTTATTGTACTAAAAATATAATAATTTTGTTCTGAATAATCAGTTGGCTTTTATATTTATTATCTACATGTAAAGCCAAAAAAGAAAATAAAGGAAAATTATTATCCTTTAAGTTTTACTGTGCCATAATGACGCTATATTTTAAAATAAAGGCGTTATTATGAGAAAGTACGAAACATACAGATGTAACATATGTGGAAACATAGTGGAAGTTCAAAATGTAGGCGGAGGAGAACTTCATTGTTGTGGTCAGGCAATGGAGATGATTACACAAAACCTTACTTTAGTTAATCTGATGAAAGCAGTGGCTGGTGAATCAATGGCGAGAAACAAGTATGAATATTATGCAAAAGTCGCTCAAAAAGAGGGTTATCGTGATATAGCAGCACATTTTCAAAGAGCAGCCAATAATGAAAAAGAGCATGCTAAACTTCAATTTGCCCTTCATAATAGAATGAAATTTGAAAGAGAAAATAATTTTGGTATTACTGAAGAAAATCTTCAAGATGCAATAAATGGTGAAACTTATGAAAATACCACTATGTACCCTGATTTTTCGGCAATTGCAAAAGAAGAGGGGCATAAAGAGGCTGCAACACTCTTTAAAAATATAGGAAAAGTTGAAATATCGCATGAAAAAATGTATGAAATGCTTTTGGAACGACTTACATCACATAAAGAGTTTTTAAGTGACAATGAAGATGAAATTTGGATTTGTGAAGTGTGCGGGCATATTCATTATGGAAAAAAAGCACTTGAAGTCTGTCCTGTATGTAAACATCCCCAAGCATATCAAGCACGTTTAATAGAGACGAAGTAGCAGCTCTTTTTCAAATGTTTTCTTTTTCATAATATAATTTCTGAATACAAAGGAAAATATTATGAATAAAATTAGAAGAATTTTAATTGCCAACAGAGGTGAAATTGCTTTAAGAATTATACGTGCATGTAAAGAGCTGCAGATTAAAAGTGTTGCTGTTTTTTCAGACGTTGATGCAGAAGGTGTATGGGTACAAAAAGCTGATAGTTCATATAAAATAAGCGGTGACCCAGTAGAGGCATATCTTAATTATAATAAAATTATTGATATAGCTATAAGAATGCGCTGTGATGCCATTCATCCGGGGTATGGATTTTTATCTGAAAGTGCTGAGTTTGCTCAAGCTTGTGCTGAGAATGACATTATTTTCATAGGTCCAAAAGCAGAACATATTGCACTTTTTGGTGATAAAATGGCTTCTAAAACGGCTGTTAAAAAAGTTGGTGTCCCTGTGCTTGAGGGTACGGTTGAACCTGTAATGGATGCAAAAGAAGGTGAAAAAATTGCAAGTGAGATAGGCTTTCCTATTATCATAAAAGCGGCTTTTGGCGGAGGCGGACGCGGTATGCGTATCGTGTATAAAGCAGATGAATTTCAAGAACTCTTTGAATCCGCTACGAATGAAGCAATAAAGTATTTCGGTAAAGGGGAGGTTTTTATTGAAAAGTTCGTGCAAAACCCTCGACATATTGAAGTTCAAATCGTTGCCGACAAATATGGAAATGTTGTTCATTTGGGTGAAAGAGACTGCTCAATTCAAAGAAGACATCAAAAGGTTATTGAAATAGCACCGAGTCCGAGACTCAATGATGCAACACGGAAAAAACTTTGCGAAACAGCAGTGAATGCCGTCAAAGAGATAGGGTATGAAAATGTAGGAACCGTGGAATTTCTTGTAGATGATAATGATGATTTTTATTTTATAGAAATGAATACACGTGTTCAGGTAGAACACCCAGTCACTGAGATAATATCGGGCATTGATATTATACAAAGGATGATAGAAATAGCCGGCGGCGATAGACTCAAATATACGCAAGATGAGATAATAATTCGAGGATATGCGATAGAGTTTAGGATAAATGCCGAAAATCCACAAAATAATTTTATGCCGTCTGTTGGAACGATTACTAACTATATGGCACCAGGCGGTCCGGGAGTACGGCTTGATACAAGTATTTATGCTGGTTATACGATACCGGCTAATTATGATTCTATGGTGGGAAAACTCATTGTTTATGCTTTAGAATGGGATGGTGTGGTTAAAAAAGCAGTCAGAGCTTTAGACGAATTTTTTATTGATGGTGTTGTAATAAATATGCCGCTACATAAGGCAATCGTCACAGAGAATGATTTTAAAGCAGGAATTTTTGATACATCATACTTAGAGAAAAAGTTGCCAACCTTTGATTTTGAGAAACATAAATCAAAGCGAGGTGTAGAAGATAAAAGTTTTATTTTAAAAGGAACAGAAGAACTTCTGTATTAAAAGATAAAAGTGTAGAACAAAAATTGCTCTACACTTTTACTTATGAATCTTCTGCGGTCTCTTGTGTGACAGGTTTCATCGCAGGGAACAAAAGAACATCTCGAATACTATGCTCGTTTGTAAGTAGCATTACAAGTCTGTCAATTCCTATGCCTTGTCCCGCTGTTGGTGCCATACCATAGCTGAGAGCTTCAACAAAATCACTGTCCATTTCATGTGCTTCATCATCACCACTCTCTTTTGCGGCCATTTGTCCTTCAAAACGAGATAACTGGTCAACAGGGTCATTTAACTCACTAAAAGCATTTGCTATTTCACGTCCTGCAATGAATAATTCAAATCTTTCTGTAATCTCAGGATGCTCATCATTTCTGCGGGCAAGCGGAGAAATTTCAACAGGATAATCTGTAATAAAAGTAGGGTCTATAAGCTTTTCTTCTACAAATTCATCAAATAGCTCGCCTTGAAGTTGTCCTAAATTCATACCCGGTTTTACAGTAATGCCTTTTTCATTGAGGTAAGCAATAATTTTTTCTTTATCTTTTGTGACATCTACCGGTACACCACCAACACTAGTCAATGATTCAATAAGAGGAATTTCTTGAAAATTATCAAAGTTTACTTCTAAATCACCGTAAGGTAGAAGTGTAGGAAGGTCCAAGTGATCAAAAAGGTACTGAAAATACTCTTTTGTGATTTCAATTAAATCTTTGTATGTTTTATATGCCCAATAAAATTCAATAGAAGTAAATTCAGGATTATGTGTTGCATCCATACCTTCATTTCTAAAATTACGGTTAATCTCAAAAACTGCTTCAAATCCACCTACAATAAGACGTTTAAGATAAAGCTCCGGTGCAATTCTAAGGAATCTATCAACATCAAGTGCATTATGATGTGTTACAAAAGGTTTGGCATTGGCCCCACCGGCAATAGGGTGCATCATAGGTGTTTCAACTTCTAAAAAGCCTTTGTCTTCAAAGAAACGGCGAGTTAAAGAGATAACACGAGAACGAATTTGAAATGTTTTTCTTACTTCAGAATTCATAATTAAATCAAGGTAACGTTTTCTATATCGAATCTCTTTATCTGTTATTCCATGAAATTTTTCAGGAAGTGGTGCAATTGCTTTTGTTAGTAGTGTAAAACTGTCTACATGTAAAGAAAGTTCTCCTTGGCCTGTAACAAAAGGAAAACCGCCGACCTCGATGATATCTCCGACTTCTATATTTTTTTTAAATATAGTGTTATAAAAACCTTCAGGAAGATTATCACGGGAGATATAAATTTGTAACATACCGCTTTCATCTTCAATTTTTACAAAACTTGCTTTTCCCATAATACGAAGAAATTTTATACGACCGCTTACAATATAATGACGGTTCTCATCACGTTTTGTCTCAGTTTCTGCTATATCAGAATTAACATTGAGATATTTTTCAATTGATGTATTTCTCTGTGAATTGTTTGCATAAGGGTTATATCCTGCATCTTTTAATGCATTTGCTTTTTCTATTCTTTGTTGTATATATTTATTTTCAAAAATCAATAATTTTCCTTCTTGTTTGTTTAGTTGTTTCTTTTAGAGTAGCACTTTTTACAAATACCGTATATCTGCATAGAATGGTCACTCATTTTAAAGCCAAGTTCTTTTGTAATGGCATGTTGGCGTTTTTCTATCTCTTCATCTACAAATTCAGTAATTTTTCCACATTCTGTACATATAAGATGATCATGATGCTCTTTTGCTCCGAGTTCATATTTTTTACCTTGTGCACCAAACGAAAGGGAAGTAACGACATGAGAGTCTTCAAGAAGAGATAATGTTCTGTAAACCGTTGCAATACCAGTTTTTAATTCAGGATATTTTTCTTGTATAAGATGATGCAGTGCCTCGGGCGTCAAATGCTCATCAGAGTTATAAAGTGTTTCCAAAATTACTTCACGTTGAATTGTGAATTTTAAGTTGTTCTTTTTAAGTAATTGTTTGAAATTAACGAGGAGTTGTTCATATTCAACTGTTCTGTCATTAAAGTTTGTTGTGACATTTGGCATATTATTTCTCCTCTAATTTCTTTTTGATTTCATCAATCTTGTTTAAGGCAGATTGTGTAACATTATCCTCAGCTTTTTTCTGCATATTTTTATCTGTTTGTGCTATCGTGGTATTTATATCTTTTGTTATATGTGTAGGATCTATTTTCATAATATAGGCTCCTGTTTCAACTAAAATAGGAAAAAGAACACTTGTTTTAAGTGCAGAATCCAAAGTACTTCTGATAGCTTTAACATTATAAACTGCATAGGCAATAACTGCTGCGATTAAAAAGAACTTTCCTGCACCAAAAATAAAACCAAAAATTCTGTCGATGGGACTAAGACCACTTAATGAACTCAGTTTCTTAAATGTAAATCCTATAAAAATCATAAGCATCCAAAAGAGTGCGAGTGTAACAAGAAAACCGGTAAAATTAATTGCTGATTCATTGGAAAATTTAAAAATCATATTGCTTAAGTAGTGACCGACTACATTTCCTACGCGTGAGGCTATAAAAATTCCACCGATTATACCTATAAGCCCAAAAACTTCTTTAAAAAAACCATTGAGTATACCTTTTAGTCCAAGCAGTAAAATTATAATTGCTGCTACAATGTCAAAATAATTAAATTCCATTTTTTAATTCCATGTTCATTTGATTTTTACCACCGTTTTTTGATTTATACAGTGCTTTGTCTGCTCTATTTATAAGAGTTTCAGGCGTATCTTCAGGGTAATATATTGTTGAACCGATGCTCATCGTAACATTAATAGCTTGGCCTTTATAAAAGAGTTGATTTGAACTGATAAGCTTGAGTATTCTACGTGCTATTGTTTGGCAGGTGTCTGTATCTATTCGATTTAAAACAATAAGAAATTCTTCACCGCCGTAACGGAAAACTTTATCCCCATCTCGCAAGGCCTTTCTTAACAAATTTGCAATAAATATTAAAATTTTATCTCCTGCAATATGTCCATATGTGTCATTGATTTGTTTAAAATCATCAACATCCAAAAGTAAAAGATGTAATTCATGCTGCAATTCTGTTTTATCGCATAAATTTGTCATATATGTATCTAGTGCACGTCTATTGAAAATTTTTGTCAGTGGATCTAAATTTGAAGTACTTTCAAGTTCTTTTACTTGAGTAGAAAGCTTGTTAATAATATTGTTTGCACGTTTTACTTCTTGTGACATATGGTTTTGAATCTCATCAAATTTATCTTTTATAGAGGGTAAGTCTATAAGTTGATGTTCACAGCTTTGTACAGCTTTTTCATGAATTTTTGTTAATTTTTCAAATCTATTATTGGTATTTTTATAAGAAGAAAGAGTTCTTGTCGCAATTTCTTTATAAGCATTTGTAAATGCTAATTTTGCATGTTCTACAGAATTAAGTTCATCTTCATTAATATTTTGAATTGTCATCACAGCATTTTGAAGATATGTTACTACTTGTTCCTTATCAGGTTCTTTTTGGGAGTCAATATTGTCTAATAGCTCATTATACATTTGAGCCACTAATGATTTCAAGTCATCTTTCTTCATAAATCTCCAATAAAAATATTTGCAATTATACCTGTTTAAGCATAAAAAAAGCTTTTCTCATAGTTATTTTAGCTATATTTGGATAAAATTGCAAAAAATAACAATATATAAGGTCTAATAATGAGTACTTGGAGCCCGTCAAGCTGGAGAGAAAAACCAATATTGCAACAACCGACATACCCTGATAAAGTAAAACTGGAAGGTGTTTTAAAAGAGTTGAAAAATTATCCGCCACTTGTATTTGCAGGTGAAGCTCGTTCACTCAAAGAACAACTTGCAAATGTATCACAGGGGAAAGCTTTTTTACTGCAAGGTGGAGATTGTGCTGAGAGTTTTTCTGAATTTCATGCCGATAATATTCGTGATACTTTTAAAGCGTTAATGCAAATGGCAGTTGTTATGACCTACGCTGGAGGCTTGCCTGTAGTAAAAGTTGGTCGTCTTGGCGGTCAGTTTGCAAAACCTCGTTCATCAAATACCGAAACACTTGGTGATATAACACTTGATTCATATCGTGGTGATATTATCAATGGGATAGATTTTGATAAAAAATCTCGTGTACCCGATCCTGAGCGTATGATAAAAGCTTATAATCAGGCAACTGCTACACAAAATTTACTTCGTGCTTTTGCATCGGGTGGACTTGCTGATTTGCACAAGGTAAGTAAATGGAATCTTGATTTTGCACACAAAAGTGAAGTCGGAGCAAAATATGAGGCACTTGCTGAAGATATAGAAAAGTCTCTCAAATTTATGGAAGCTTGTGGCGTTACTTCTAAAACATATAGAACACTCCGTGAAACTGATTTTTTTACGTCTCATGAAGCACTTCTTTTACCTTATGAAGAAGCATTTACGAGAAAAGATTCTATTACAGGTGACTGGTATAATACAGCTGCACATATGGTATGGATAGGAGACAGAACACGTCAGCTTGATGGTGCACATGTTGAATACATGAAAGGTATTAAAAATCCTATCGGAATCAAAGCCGGTCCTACTATGGACCCTGATGATTTAGTAAGATTAGCTAAAGCAGTCAACCCTGAGAATGAAGCAGGACGCCTAAATATTATCGTCAGAATGGGTGCGAATAATGTTGGTGAACATATGCCGGCACTTATTCGTGCGGTTGAGAGAGAAGGTTTACAAGTAGTTTGGTCATGTGATCCTATGCATGGAAACACTATAAAATCATCAAATAATTATAAAACTCGTCCTGTTGATGCTATTTTAACAGAGATGAAACAATTTTTTCAAGTGCATAAAGCTGAGGGTACATTTGCTGGTGGTGTTCATTTGGAAATGACAGGTAAAAATGTCACTGAGTGTATCGGTGGTAGTTTTACGGTAACAGAAGAAGATTTAAGTTCTCGTTATCATACACATTGTGATCCGCGTTTAAATGCAGACCAGTCATTGGAATTGGCATTTTTAATAGCAGACTCTTTAAAAGACGCAAATAAATAAAGCTCTCAAGCAACTTAGCCTAGACTGAAGTCTAGGTTCCGAAAAAGACTTTTTAATTCTTTGGGAAGCGATGCTTTAGCTTCGCCTTTTACGCTTTGTTATCTCACCTGAAAGATATTCTTTTTTTGTACAGCATCAAACTTAGTTCCATAACAGAGTCTTTGTTGTATGCCTCCACGTGCAGTTAAATCAACAATCACACCTAAATCTTGAGTCTGTATACTTTTTGCAATAGTCTCATAGATTTCACAGGCAATATCTTCAGCATATAACTTTTTATCTCTCAGTGATGTCAAATATTTTTTAAAATCAAGTAAGTCAAATGTTTCACCGATGCTAATAAAGTTTATATAAACTGTACCTCTGTAAGGTTGTCCGCTTTGTGCAAGAAATAGCAGTTCATGAGACATATATTGTATATGCGTATTTTCTTTTACATGTAAAATATTTAACTTCATTTTATCCTACTCTTTGCGGATTGAGATTTCTATTTAAAAATCTATACTTTTCTATTGCTTTATATTTCTCTTCATCATTTGCATAGCTAAAAGTAGGGTGTATGCTGATGTTACCTCTAGGATAAAACAGACCAACAACTTCAAGATATTTGGGTTGCATAAGTGTTACTAAATCTTTGCCTATTTTATTGACAACATCCTCATGAAACTCTCCGCTGTTCATAAAACTAAAAAGGTAGAGTTTGAGTGATTTGCTCTCAACCATTTTTACATCAGGAATGTAGTTAATAATGAGTGTTCCAAAATCCGGCTGGTTTGTTTTTGGACATAGAGAAGTGAACTCATCGGCGTTAAGTGTGACCCAGTAATCCATTTGGGGATGAACATTTTCAAAAGTTTCTAAAAGTTGAGGTGCATATTCATATTTGTACTCTGTATGTCCCGCTCCAAGTTGAGTTACTTCTTTGGCTCTTTTGTCTTTATAAGTTTTTTTATCCATTGTTTATCTCTTCTTCTTTTTCCTGAATTGTTAAAAGTTCTTCAACTTTTATTTCATACAGTTCTTCCATCTCAGCCAATTCTTTGGCAAGAGTACTTAAACCAATACCTTCATAACATTTTGGATTTGATAAACAGGCATTTTTTTCATCTATCTTTTCTTCAAGTACTTCTATTTCTTGTGGAAGTTTTTCTAAAGCTATTTTTTCTTTAAAAGTGAGCCTTGGTGTCTTTGGCTGTTCTTTTACATGTAGAATTTTTTTACTCTCAGTGGAAGCTTCTTTTTCCATACTTTCAAGCTCTTGAACCTCTTTTTCAAGGTCAAGATATTCACTATATTGTTGATGAGATTCTTCAATGGTTTTATTTGCTTTAAATATAAAAAGTTTTTTAGCAATTTTGTCAACGAAATATCTATCATGCGAGACTATTATGACCGCACCGGGAAAGTTTGTCAATTGCTCTTCTAAAATGTTAATAGTCGGAATGTCTAAATCATTTGTAGGCTCATCTAAAATCAGTATATCAACATCTTGTGTAAAGAGTAGGGCAAGGGCAACACGGTTTTTTTCGCCACCGCTGAGCACACCTATTTTTTTATCTAAAAATTCACGAGGAAAGAGAAAGTTTTTTAGGTATCCATATACATGTAAGTCGCTGCCTCGAACATTTACACGGTCGCCGCCATGAGGGCAAAAGGTTTCGATAAGGTTTTTATCATCATCAAGCATCTCTCTATGCTGATCAAAATAACCTACTTTAAATTCACCGCATTTTATTTTTCCTCTTGTTGGTTCGATGCGTCCAAGAAGAGCCTTTAAAAGTGTTGATTTTCCACTGCCGTTTGGCCCAACAATGGCAATAACATCTTTTTGTAGTATTCTGGTTGAAAAGTCATGCACGAGCTCTTTATCCCCGAGTTTGAGGGCTAAGTCTTCTACTTCAAAAAGCATTTTTTGTTTGTTTACGCTTTTATCGCGGTTAAAATGTTTTGCTTCACGTTGCAGTTCTACGGACATTTTACGAATTTTTGCAGGGTTCGTTTTAGCATCTTCACGTAATTGCATTAAACGCTCTTTGCGTCCTTCATTACGTTTGAGTCGTGCTCGTACGCCTCTTGCAAACCATTCATTCTCTCTTTTTAAAACACCAAGTAAATTATCATGCTGTTTTTGCAGAGTTCTTAAATATTCTTCTTTTTGTGTCAGGTAGTCATTATATCCGCCATGATATTCACGCAGTTTACAATCTTCAACTTCAACACTTTTTGTGGCTATCCTATCTATAAAATATCTATCATGAGAGATAAAAACAAGCGTAAATTTTTCTTTAAGAATTAGCTCTTCTAAAAATTCAACCATATAAACATCAAGGTGGTTGGTTGGTTCATCAAGCAAAAGTACATCAGGTTTTTGGAGTAAAAGAGAAGCAAGTGCAACACGTCTCTGTTCCCCTCCACTTAAAAGCAATACTGGTTTGTTTTCATACTCTTTGAGCTGAAAATGTTGTATGATTCTTTCTATTTTATCATCCAAATTCCAAGCATTATGATGTTCTATATAACGAGAAATCTTTTCATGTTCATCAAGAAGTATTTTATTGTTAAAATCATCTGCTAAAAGCAGTGAAAGCTCATTATATCTTTTCTTTGCTAGTGTCAGTTCTTTGAGCCCTGCTTCTACAGCTTGACGTACACTGTGTCCTTCTTCAAATTCTGGACGTTGATCAAGCATTTTTACTTCAAGATCATTTTTAATGATACGTCGACCACTATCAGGCGTAAGAGTACCGTTGACAATTTTCATTAAAGTGGATTTACCACTACCATTTTTGCCAATAATAACAATGCGTTCTCCAGGATCAACATGAAAATCGACTTCAGTAAGAATCTTTTGTGCAGAATAATGTTTTGATATTTTTTGTAGGTCTATGAGTGCCATATATACTTTACTTATTTTAGTTTTCGTAATCATAGCACTTAAGGAGTTAATAGGCACTTAGTAGAATAAAATTATCTTTTATTTTGATATACTATAAATTATTTTATGAAAAGGAGGGAGAAAAGATGGAAGTTTTAAAAGAGATAGAAAAAAATAGGCATGATTTTGTTGAATTATTATTAGAGGAAGCATCTGAATATATCTACAGAAATATACGCTACAACATAGAGTTTTCTTTAATCGCAATTTATGATATGACCACAATTCCGATTGATTTTGATACCTTAAAAAAGATGTTAAGAAAAACAGACAAAATTGTATATATCAACGACAATTTATTTTGTGTGATAGCAGATTCTGTACAAAACAATAATAGTGTAAAAGTGGCTGAAAATATTAACTATAATCTTATACGATTGGGTACTCACGAAGATTATTTTATCAGTGTTGTTAGTTCCGAAGATTATACTGATAATTACTCCAAAATGATATATGAACTTTTTTCAAGATTGGAAGATGCGATAAAAAATAATTTAAAAAATATTGTTGTATGTCAAGATTATGTTATTTAAATTGTAATATCATACGAACTCATTTAAAGGATTTTATTTGGGTTTATTTATACATATTCACTTAATTGCTGCCATTGCCTGGATAGGTGGCTCAATATTTATGTTTGTTTTAGGTGTTACTCTTTTGGATAAAGAAAAACAAAAACAGGTTTATCCGCATATAGGGCCGATTTTTGGTTATTTTGAATTAGTTGCTTTACTTATATTACTAATAAGCGGTACGGTAATGGTTGTTAATGATGGTTTATTGCAGGCACTTTTTAGTGATTCAGACAATATTATCGTGCAAACATTAAGAAAAAAACTTTTTATAGTTGCAATTATTGTAGTGGCGACTATTATCCATTTTTATATTGCATTTCGTACAAATGGTAAAGAGCGTACAAAAATGCAAAATATTATTTCTAGAGGTTCTTCTTTACTTATCTTTTTTCTAAATCTATTTGTTCTTCATTATGCAATTGTAATTCGTTCGATGCTTTAAAATTATCGTTGCATAACTCTTTTGCTGTAAACCATTTTGCTATGCCATCATCATTATAATGATACTCTCTTTGCGTGGGTGGTATAACACTATTCCTCATTTTTGCTCTTATGATTCCCATAACAACAAAGAGTATTAGTAAAGTAGCTCCGGCTATAAAATAGTCATATATATACCACACTATTAGTGCTGTAGTAAGTGATGTAAATTGTAAAAACAATCTTACAATATATGCAATTATTTTACATTTTTTTGTATGTAAAACAGGTGTTGGTTCTAGTAAGTCTATATAATCATTTTTCATGGAAGCATTATACCAAATTCATAAAATAAATAAACTTGAGTTAAATTGACTAAAGAATATTGATAAAACTTGCAACTATTAACTTTTTTTGCTAAAATACTATCAAATAAAAAAAAAGGATTTAAATATGGCTAAACATCAATTTCAAACAGAAGCAAATCAAATTTTACAACTTATGATTCATTCACTTTATTCAAATAAGGAGATTTTCCTTCGTGAACTTATTTCAAATGCTTCAGATGCACTTGATAAATTAAATATGTTGGTTTTAACAGATGAAAAATACAAGGGTATAAAATTTGATCCTAAAATCGATATAAAAAGAGATAAAGAAAATAAATTATTGACAATTACTGATACTGGTATTGGTATGAATGAAGATGATTTAATGAATAATTTAGGAACAATAGCAAAATCAGGTACGAAAGCATTTTTAGAAAATATGACAGGTGATGAAAAAGTAGATTCTCACTTAATAGGTCAGTTTGGTGTTGGTTTTTATTCTGCATTTATGGTAGCAGATAAAGTAGAAGTTATAACTAAAAAAGCAGGTGAAGAACAGGCTTATAAATGGATTAGTTCTGGAAATGGTGAATTTGAAATCGAAGAGACTACAAAAGAGTCTTACGGAACTGAAATCATTATGTATTTAAATGAAGGTGAAGAAGAATTTTTAGAAGAATATCGTATTGATGCTATTGTGAAAAAGTATTCAAATCATATTCCATTTCCTATTTTTATGGATAAAGAAAACCATATTCCTGCAGTTACTGATGATGATGGCAAGGAAACAGAAGCAGCACGTACAGAAATCGAAAATGTTCAAATAAATAGTGCAAGTGCATTATGGACATTGTCAAAAAGTGAACTTAAAGAGGATGATTATAAATCTTTTTATGAAACTATTGCACATTCGAGTGAAGAGCCATTGTCTTGGACACATCATAAAGCTGAAGGTGCAATAGAATACACAACATTGTTTTATATTCCTTCAAAAGCACCAATGGATATATATAGAGTGGATTATAAGCCGGGTATTAAATTATATATTAATCGTGTTTTTATTACAGATGATGAAAAAGAACTTATGCCAACATATTTACGTTTCTTACGCGGCGTGATTGACTCAAAAGATTTACCATTAAATGTAAGTCGTGAAATTTTACAGTCAAATCCGATAATGACAAAAATAAAGAATGCTTCAGTGAAAAAAGTACTTTCTGAACTTGCAAAAATGATGAAAAAAGACCCTCAAAAATATGATACTTTCTATAAGGAATTTGGAAATGTGCTCAAAGAAGGGCTATACAGTGACTTTGGTAATCGTGAGAAAATTTTAGAACTTTTAAAATTTCATACACTCAATTCTGATGAAATGACAAATATTGAAGAGTTTGTGAAAAATGTCGATTCTGAGAAAAAAGAAATTTATTATTTAACAGCGAAAACATCTTTAGATATGCTAAAACATTCTCCAATCTTAGAAAAATTCAAATCTCGCGGTATAGATGTTTTACTTTTAAATGAAGAAGTAGATACTATTATTTTCCCAATGGTGACAGAATATAAAGAATACAAACTTATTCCTGCGGCAGATGCAAAATTTGAAGAGAGTGAAGAAGATAAAAAAGTAAAAGAAGACTTAGCAAAATCTTATGAAGGTTTTGTTAAAGAGGTAAAAGATATTCTTGGGCAAAGTGTTAAAAATGTTGAGGTAACAACAGAGTTAACTGATTCTCCTGTTGCTATAAAAATTGACAAAGAAGACCCATCTTATATGATGGCACAAATGATGAAGCAAATGGGACAGGCGACAGATGCACCTGAACCTGCACCGATTTTGCAAATTAATCCTAATCATGAACTGATTGCAAAACTCAAAGATACATCTGATAGAAATTTAATAGAAGATGCATCGCATGTATTACTTGACCAAGCAAAACTGTTTGATGGACAAGAACTTGATGATACTGCTGATTTTGTTCTTCGTTTAAATAGAATAATTTCTAAAGCATTATAATTTTTTTGAATGGGTGTAATTGTAGCACCCATTCTACATTGCTTATTTTCTTCTGTACCTTTTATACCTTTTAATGCATAAATATGTTATCTTACGTTTATGTTAAATAAATTTAAATTTTTTATGGAATCATCCAAAGAATACTCTGCTCATACAATACTGCGTGATGCAAAAAGAACGTGTAAGGCATTGGCAACAACAGAACTAATTGATTTACATATACAAGATTATAAATATGATGTTTCTATCGCTGTAAATGAATTAGGACTTGATAAAGAGTTAGTAGCAGAATTAGTTGATGATTATGTTGCACAGGTGATTAAATCAGTTGTGCAGTTTGAGAGCTATTTAAAGACATTGAAAACTTCAAAAGAAAATAATAAAGATTTAGACTACACAGCTCTACGAGAGCTAGCACATAAAAATTTGGGTGTTGCAAGAAATTTACGTATAAAAGATGCAGAAATCCTTCTTTATGAGCTTATGAAAAAAGATGATTTGGAGTATCTAGTTGCCTGTTTGGAAGCGTTAAAAGTATGTGCTATAAAGTTAAGTCCTCAATGTGCTTACAAAACTTTAAAACTCATTGAAGTGAAAAGCTCTCTATAAAAGATTATCTATTTTTCAATGATTGTGCTATTTTTTCCAGCTTTCCTTTGGGCTTTTTAACTGCTATACCTTTATCGTTTTTATCTAATGGCAGAGCAAATGTAAGTAAAATGAAAATAAATGAAAATACAAAAGCACTCAAAACAGTTAGAATCAGTTTTAGCTTAAAATCTTTCAATGGTATCCTTTATGAATTTTCTTTTTGCTCATTTGTCATATAAATCCAAAATTCTTTGTGTGTGTAACCCTTATTTAAGAAAAAAAGTTGCAAAACAGCTACTCTGTATAAGGTTATTAACATTTTTGCATAGGGTATCAAAAGACTAAAACGTACAAGCAGAGATTGTTGTTTATTTCCTTTTGATTCTATCATCTCTTGCATTCCAATATTATTACTTAAATAAATGCCAAATATAATCGAAAATGCAAAATTTAAAATAAGTCCAAAAATTACATACGCCATAAAATTTTGTTCATACATACCAATTATCATTTTAATAATCATCCTATTTTTATTGTCTTAACTGTATTTTATCTAAAAAAAATTACTGTTTAGTTTAAGTCTTAAAATTACATCACCAAAAAGTAACAAACTATTGTGAATTTAAAAATTAAAAATATTCTAACAACTTTTTTTAAACATCTTTATACTATACTTTGCCCACAAATTATAAACAAGGGTAATTTTATGGAAACTAACCTCGTAATGGAGGGGATTAAATTTATGTTTTTGGGGATGGGAACTGTATTCTCATTCTTAGTTATAATGATATTTGTAATAAATATAATGTCATTAATTATACATAAATATTTTCCTGAACCGCATGTAGCAGATGAGACTGCATCTGGTGGTAGTACACAAAAAGATAATAAAAAAATAGTTGCGGCAATTACGGCTGCAATAGCACATCATAGACAAGGTTAAGGATTATAATGGCTAAAAAATTTATAGATGTAATGGATACAACTTTCAGAGATGGCTTCCAGTCGGTATTTGGCGGACGTGTATTGATGGAAGATTTTTTTCCAGCAGTAGAAGCCGCAAAAATGGCAGGTATTAACCATTTTGAATTTGGTGGTGGAGCAAGATTTCAATCACTTTACTTTTATTTAAGAGAAGATGCATTTGAAATGATGGACAAATTTCGTAAAATAGTAGGACCTGAAGCAAACTTACAAACGCTTGCTCGTGGTGTCAGTACTGTTATGCTTGATACTGGTTCTAAAGAGTTGATAGACCTGCATGCCAAAATGTTTAAAAAACATGGAGCGACTACTATTCGTAACTTTGATGCTTTAAATGATGTAGAAAATTTAAAATATTCTGGTGAAAGAATTGTACATCATGGACTTAAACATGAAGTAGTGGTAACAATGATGGACTTACCACCGGGATGCCATGGTGCACATAGTGTTGAATATTACGAGAAAACACTTCGTGATATTTTAGAAAGTGATATACAATATGATAGTATCTGTTTTAAAGATGCTTCTGGTACTTCAAATCCTCAAAAAGTTTTTGAAACTATTAAAATGGCCAGAAAACTCATTCCTGAAGATATGCATTTACGTTTACATACTCATGAAACTGCAGGTGTTTCTGTAGCTGCTTATATGGCAGCACTTGAAGCAGGTGTTGATGGAATTGATATGGCTGCAGCTCCTGTAAGTGGTGGAACATCTCAGCCAGATATTTTAACAATGCTTCATGCAACAAAAGGTATGAATTATGATTTGGGTGGACTTGAACTTGGAAAAATTCTTACATACGAAAAAGAATTGCAATCATGTTTAAGTGATTATTTTATACCTCCTGAAGCGACAATGGTGTCTCCAATTATTCCATTTTCACCAATGCCGGGTGGTGCATTAACTGCAAATACACAAATGATGCGTGATAACGATATGATGGATAAATTTCCAGATGTAATCGCTGCTATGCAAGAAGTCGTTGAAAAAGGTGGTTATGGTACTTCTGTAACACCGGTTTCACAATTTTATTTTCAACAAGCTCTTAACAATGTAATGCAAGGACCATGGAAGGCAATTGCACCTGGTTATGGGAAAATGGTCCTTGGATATTTTGGTAAAACTCCGGTTGCACCAGATCCTGAAATAGTGAAAATTGCTTCAGAACAGTTAAAGTTAGAATCAACAACTGAAAAAGCACTTGATTTGGCTGACGCAGATCCTGCAAAATCTTTGGAAAGCTGGATTAATAGACTCAAAGATGAAGATATAGAAATTACAGAAGAAAATATATTTATTGCAGCTGCATGTCAAGAAAAAGGTATCGCATTCCTCCAAGGTAAAGGCGAATTAAATGTACGTAAAATATCTGAAATGAAAAAAGATTGTAAAGAAGGAAGTTCAATGGGAAGTGGAAATTATACAGTAATGGTAGATGGACAAAAATTTAGTGTTCAAGTTGCAGAAGGTGATGCAAATATTCAAGTAACAGCAGTTGACGGTGAGAGTGTTGTTCCAGTAACTCAAGCAGCTCCGGTAGCATCAGGAAACGATACTGAAATTAAAGCACTTCTCCCGGGTAATGTTTGGAAAATTGTTGCAAATCCGGGTCAAAGCGTGAATGAGGGTGATGTAATAATGATTCTTGAATCAATGAAAATGGAAATTGATGTCGTAGCACCTCGTGGTGGTGTAGTGAAGTCTATTAATGTAGCTACAAATGACAAAGTTGTAGAAGGTCAAGTAGTAGCAGTACTAGGATAAGCGGATGAAAAATATTGTAATTAAATTACTCGCATCTATGATGCTTTTTGCATGTGTCTTTTCAGTAAATGCTATGGCCTCGGAGCATGAATCAAGTGTGCAAAAACTCTCTGCCCATCAGGAAGAAACATATCAATCAAAGCCTTTTTCTCAAATGATAACAGGCTTCTTGAAATCAACTGGTATAGTAGCTCTTGTTCATCCTCGTGCTGATGAATTAAGTGCAACAGGCAAGCCAATGAGTGATTTTCATAAGGGTCTTGGTCGTGTTATTATGATTCTTGTGACATTTTTATTATTTTGGCTTGCTATTGCGAAAGGATTTGAGCCGCTTTTACTCCTGCCAATTGCATTTGGTGGTCTTTTAGCAAATATACCTATAGCAGATATTGCTGGACCACATGGATTTTTAGGGGTTATTTACCAAGCAGGTCTTTCAAATGAGCTTTTTCCTATTATAATATTTATGGGTGTTGGTGCAATGACTGATTTTGGACCACTTTTATCAAACCCTAAAACAGCACTCCTAGGTGGAGCAGCACAATTTGGTATTTTTGGAACACTTGTTGGTGCTGTTGTACTTGCACATTATGGTTTTGTAGATTTTACGCTTAAACAGGCATCAGCTATTTCCATTATTGGTGGTGCAGATGGTCCAACGTCTATTTTTATTGCAACAAAACTTTCGCCTGAACTTTTAGGAGCGATTGCGGTTGCATCTTACAGCTATATGGCAATGGTACCAATTATTCAACCTCCGATTATGAGAGCATTGACAACAGATAAAGAGAGAAAAATGAGAATGAGTACACTTCGTCATGTGTCTCGTTTGGAAAAACTTGTTTTTCCTGTTTTGGTTTTAATGCTTGCCATCTTAGTGCTACCAGAGTCTACACCACTAATTGGTGCTTTTATGTTTGGTAACTTTTTAAAAGAATCAGGTGTAGTTGAGCGTTTAAATGATACGCTTCAAAATTCACTTATCAACATTACAACTATCTTTTTAGGTCTTGGTGTTGGTTCAAAATTGGCAGCAGATCAATTTTTGGTGCCAGAGACACTTTTCATTATGATTTTGGGTGTTATCGCATTTGCTGTAGGTACTGCGGCAGGTGTACTGATGGCTAAATTTATGAATCTTTTCCCTGGTCATAAAATCAATCCATTAATTGGTTCAGCCGGTGTTTCTGCCGTTCCTATGGCAGCACGTGTATCAAATAAAGTTGGTATGGAATATGACCGTACAAATATGCTTTTAATGCATGCAATGGGTCCGAATGTTGCAGGAGTTATAGGTTCAGCCGTAGCAGCGGGTGTTTTAATTTCTCTATTTCAATAGAGAAATTAAAAATTTATACTTTTCTCAATAAATTTTCTAATTTAGTTGTAATTATTTCATTACTGAAACAATTAATGGGATGACATTATGACTTTTAGTTTTGTCTATAAATCCATCAGCTCCCAAACCTTGGGCTTCTCTTTTGTTGTTATCTCCTGTCATTGAACTGTTTACAATGATGGGTATATCTCTTGTTAAAGGATTTGCTCTTAGTCTTTGAATCACTGTAAATCCGGACATTTCAGGCATTTCAATATCTGTAATTATGGCAGGTATTTCATTTATTTGTTCACCCAATGCATCTATATAGTCAATGAGTTTTTTACCATTGTCAAATAATTTCATATTAATATCTGCTTTTTTAAAGAGCTGTATAAGATGTCTTTGTGCGGTTTTTGAATCTTCTGCTATTAAAACAGTTCCATATTTAAGTTTGTCTGGTATTGTGACTTCTTGTAATAGTTCTGTATCTTTGTCTACATTTACGAGGGCTTGAGGCAATACATCGGCAAGCAGTTTCTCATAATCTAAAATAAGGCATAAACTTCCATCATCAAGTCTTGTATCATTTATAACAACACTGTCTTCTTTAAGCCTATAACTGTCAGGTGCATGTATATCATGCCAATTTTTTTTGATTACTCTATATGCAGACATAATTCTAAGTCCCATAATAATACCGTTGAAATCACAAATTAAAATATTTGACCGTTGTATTTCATCTTCATTTAATGAAAGTCCAAGCCAAGCTGGAAGATTTAAAATAGGTATTTGAAGATTTCTTAAAACTATAGTACCTTCGAGTAAAGCGTGTGTTGATGGAATTTGAGTTAAAAAATGATTTTTGGACTCTACAACTTCTCTTGTTTTAAATACATTTATTGCATAATATGCGGAGTCTTCTTTTTCACTTACTCTAAAAACCAATAATTGTAATTCATTATTTTTTGCCAGATTTGTAGCGGCATCAACATTATCTAATAGGGACATAAAATACCTTTAATTTTAAATATCTCTTAATAATACCAAAAAGAAAATGAAATATGCTTGAATGTTAATAATGAAATGTTAAAATAAATACATATAGTTGTAAGGATTTTATTGTGAAAATTATAGTAGCTTTGTTGTTTATGTGTACATTTGTATTTTCAAAAGTTTATTATTCAAAAGTAGAGCCTTATGAAGTAAGAACGCTTGCATCAAATGTCTCTGGTATAGTTCTTTATACTGATGAGAATATGATTGGAAAGAAATTGTCTAATAAAAATTTTATTACAATTGATTCAGAAATTGATGAAGATGAATTAAAAGCAGTCAGACAAAAACTTTTATATCAAAAAAACACTTTGCTATTAGATAAAAAGGTATTGCAAAATTTAGCACAAAATTTACAGAGAAAAAGAGAAAATTATCAAACAATAAAAGATTTAAAAATTAAATCTCGTATAGATAAAGACAAAGAATTTTATGATTTAGTAAGTAGTGAAAATTTGTATCTTTCTACACAAAAAGAGATAAATAATTTAAAAATAAATATAGCTGATTTAGTCTTGAAAAAAGAGCAGTTACTGAAAAATCTTAAAGATAAAAACATTAAGGCAAAAGATTTTGTTTTATATGCTATTTCTGTAAAGCCTGGTCAGGCGGTTAATATAGCAACACCTTTGGCAAAAGTGGCAGACACCTCTAAAGGACTTTTAACAATATACCTAGATAAAGAAGATTTATTTCATTTAAAAAATAAAATAATTTATATAAATTCAAAAAAAACAAAGTATAAAATTTCAAGAGTTCTATACATTGCAGATGAAAAGAATTTGTCTAAATACAAGGCACAAATTATAGTAAAAACACCAAAAGTATTTTCAAAATTAGAAAAAATAGAATTAAAAGAGAGTAGTAATGAAAAGTAGCGTAACAGCATGTCCTCTTGATTGCTATGATGCCTGTGGCATAATATATGATAAAAACAAATTAAAACCTTTTAAAAATGGGCATACAAATGGTTTTTTATGCCCTCATTTAAATCACTATAACAAATTTGATAGAATTATAAAGCCCAGATATAAAGGGCAGGATATTACGATGCAAGAAGCGCTTTTAAAGTTAAAAGAGCTTTTAGCTTCTGACTTGAAAAGTGGTATTTTACATTATAGAGGTAGTGGAAATTTTGCTTTGATGCAGGAAGTTACAGATCATTTTTTTGCTAAATTAGGTGCTACATTAACAAATGGAAGTTTATGTGATGGAGCAGGGGCAGCTGGAATAATTGCAGGTCGTGGAAGCAATAAAAATATGCCTCTCAGTGAAATTGAAAAATCTGAGGTTGTTATTTTTTGGGGACGAAATCCGCATACGACATCTTCACATATTTTACCACTTATAAAAAACAAAAAAATTATAGTTATTGACCCTGTTAAAACAAAAATAGCCAAGATGGCAGATTTACATGTACAAATCAAACCGCATACTGATATCTATTTGGCGTTATTGCTATCACGGTTTGTTTATATAAATGATAATTTAGATGAAAAATTTATTGAAAAATATGCAAGTGAATTTGAAGAATATTATGAACTGACACAAGGTGTACGCATTAAAGCAACGCTTGAAAATATAGGTGTCACCTTAGGTGATATAGGTGATATACTTGAATATATCATTGATAAAAAAGTTGCCATAGTTTGTGGTGTTGGTATGCAAAAATACAGAGACGGTGCTGATGTTATGCGAAGTATCGATGCTTTTGCAGTCTCTTTAGGACTTTTCGCAAAAGAGGGCTGTGGGGTTGCCTACTTGGGGGATTCAAAAGAGGGAATCACTTCACCTTTTGAGACAAAAGCAAAAAGAGTTTCTAAAGTGAATACAAATTTTGATGAATTTGATACTGTCTTTATACAAGGAACAAATCCTCTTGCACAAATGCCAGATACAGCGAGAGTACAAAATGCATTGGAAAAAACGGCAAATATAGTTTATTTTGGATTAGAGGAAAATGAAACAAGTCAATTAGCTGATTTAGTGATTCCGGCAAAAACATTTTTGGAAAAAGATGATATTAGAACTTCTTATTCTCATAATGGCTTAATGATTATGAATAAACAAGTTGAGAGTGATATTGGTATTAGTGAATATGATTTGGCAGCATACCTTTGCAAAGAATTTAACCTAGAACTTCGACCAGAACAAGAATATTTACAACATTTTAAAAACTTTGGTGTAAAAAAAATAAATGGATGTTTTGAAGTTGAAAATAAAAAGGCTATTCCATATCAAGAGGGTTTTGATACTAGCGATGGAGAATTTGTTTTTCTTGAAGAATTTGAAACACAACAAAGTGAAAATGAAGACGAATTTAATCTTATAACACCTAAAAGCCATACAAGTTTAAATTCTCAGTTTAACAGAAATGAATATGTATATATTAATAGTTCTCACGGATATAATGATGGACAAAACATTGAAATTACTTCAGAAAATGGAAGTGTTGTTTTAGAGGTGAAAAATGATAGCAGATTACGTAATGACACGCTGCTGATATATAGCGGAACTAGAGGCGTTAATAATTTAACTTCATCAAAACATTCTTATGAAGGTAAAAATGCTGTTTTTCAAGAAAATAAAGTTAAAATTACTAAAAAATAAATAAGGTATGAAAAAAGATGAATATTCAGAAATTAGATAAAAAATATATTTTACCAACATACGCAAGAGCTGATGTTGAATTTGTAAGAGGTGAAAATGCTACATTATTTGATGTAAATGAAAAAAAATATATAGATTTTACTTCAGGTATCGGTGTTGTTTCTGTCGGTCATGCAAATGAAAGAGTATCTAAAGCATTGTGTGAACAAGTTACAAAGCTAACACATACTTCCAATCTATATTATATTGCTCCACAAGCTCTTGCTGCACAAAAAGTTGTTGAGGCAAGCGGTTATGATATGCAGTGCTTTTTTGCAAATAGTGGTGCAGAAGCCAATGAAGGTGCAATTAAAATCGTGAGAAAGCATGGTGAACGCGATGGAAAAATAAAAAGATATAAAATTATTACACTCAATCACTCATTTCACGGACGTACAATAACGACAGTAAAAGCGACTGGTCAGGAAGCTATGCATAATTATTTTGGACCATTTCCTGACGGTTTTGTATATGCTGAGGGATTAGATGAAATAGAATCACTCTTGGATAATCATACGGCCGCTGTTATGATAGAATTGATTCAGGGAGAGGGTGGAGTAGAACCTCAAAACAGAGAAAAAGTGCAAAAATTGGCAGAGTTGTTAAAGAAACGTGAAATTCCTCTTATTGTGGATGAAGTACAGACAGGAGCGTATAGAGTCGGTGAATTTACAGCAAGTCAAGCATATGGTATAGAACCTGAAATAATTACACTTGCAAAAGGTGTTGGTGGTGGTGTTCCTGTGGGGATTGTTATGACAACACTGAAAAATGTACTTCAAGCCGGTGATCATGGTTCTACATTCGGTGGTAATTTTTTAAGTAGTCGTGCTGTTTGTGAAGTTGTAGATATTTTAAATGAGAAAAAAACAAGTGGTGATTTAGAAATAACATCTTTACTCTTTAATAAAGCATTACAAAACTTTTATAATAAATATAAAGATATTTTTACACAAAAAGTAGGGATTGGTATGATGTGCGGACTTCGTGTTAAAGATGCTGATACTTTGTCTCAAATTATAAATGTTGCAAGAGATAATGGGGTTATGGTACTCAAAGCCGGCAGAAATACATTAAGATTTTTACCACCGCTTACAATTACAAAAGAGGAAATAGATGAAGGCTTTAAAGCTCTTAATACTACTATGTCTCAGCTCTAACGCTGCTCTTTTTGCAAGTGAGAACAATAATACATTAGATAAATTTATATCTTCTTATAAGAAATTACAATTTCAGTATGATGATGAAAAAAATGAAGCCCAGAGTTCTAAATTACGTGATTCGTGGATAGCACCTTTGCAATTAAATTATAGTTATAAAAAAAGTAATCCTTATAATACAAAGCAGACAAGTCAAAATGCTGCAATTCGTATGAATCAGCCCATTTTTCAAAGCGGTGGTATATATTACGGCATTAAATTTGCCAATGCAAGTAAATACTATACAAAGTGTTCTATCGCAGTAGCAAAAAGAAAGATGATTAAAGATACAGTATCTGTTTTAATGCAGATTAAGCAGACACAGTTAAAAGTAAAAAAACAAAAATTACAGATTGAAAATGCAAAAATTAACTTAGAACAAAAAAAAGAAGAGTATTTTAGCGGACAGTTAGATTCCGGATTTTTAGATAATGCAATCATTCAAAAGAATGTTGCTATATCAGCTTTATATGACATTGAAACTGCAAAAGAAAAATTGGTAAGTTCTTTTCATACTTTAAGTGATTTAGATTATAAAAAAGTAACAATTCCTCATCTTGAACTCTTGAGTAATAAAGAATTTATAACGCATAACCTTGTTTTACATAAGAATGAGGCTGAAATTCAAAAAAACAGATACAATAAAAATGTTACTGTGGCAAAATATCTTCCAAAAGTAAATCTTACAGCAGGTTACAATTGGAGCTTAACGACAAATCAGGCTTTTCAAGTAGGTCAAAAAGTTGTGAGTAACTCAAATGAGCTGGCGTATTATGATTATGGTCTTTCTGTTTCAATTCCTATAGATATAAATACATTTCGAGATATAGAATCTGCAAAAGTCGATTATTTAAAAGCAGAAGTTGTGCAAAAAGATAAGCAAAGAGAATTAAATTATTTATATGAACAAGTTATGCATAATATTAAAAAATTTGATAAAAAAATAGCATTGAGTAATGAAAATATTGAATTATATTCAAAGCTTTTAAGTGATACAAAGAAACTTTTTAGTGCAGGATACAAAACTGAGTATGATGTGAAAACACTTAAAAACTCTTTACAAATACAAAATATAGATACAGAAATATATGAAATAGACAAGCAGTTAGAGCTTTTAAATTTATATGAAATGTATGCAAATGGTGGAGAATAGATGAAATTTAGTACATATATGACAGAATGGCTTTATGGCAAAAATGGCTATTATGCAAAGTATAAAAATATAGGAAAAAGCGGAGATTTTTATACTGCAGTCAGCACAAGTAAATTTTTTGGTGGTACGATTGCAAAACATATTATTTCTCTTGTAGATGAAGGTTTTTTACAAGAAGATGCCGTTATTTGCGAGATAGGAGCACATCATGGTTATTTTCTTGCTGATGTATGTGAATTTATTTATACATTGCGTCCTCAACTTTTACAAACATTTCAATTTGTTATTATAGAAAAATTTGATGATTTACAGGCACATCAAAAGAAGTACTTTTTAGAAAGTTTTGGAGATGCTGTGCAGATAAGACATTGTAAATCTTTAAGTGAACTACAATGTGAAAATGCTTTTTTCATAGCAAATGAAATATTTGATGCGTTCCCTTGTGAACTATATTTTAAAGGCAAAAGTGCACGTGTTGAGAACAATGAAGTTTTCTTTGATGTAAAAGATGACTGGGTTGAGCAAAAGGCAAAAAAATACCATAAAGATAGAGGTGAAATAGCCTTAGGTTATGAAGAATTTGCACAGGAAATGGCTGGAGCTGCCAAAAAGTTTGAATTTATGAGTTTTGATTATGGTGAAATGCAGGCTCGTCCTGATTTCTCACTTAGAATTTATACAAAACACAAAGTACATCCTTTCTTTGAAGATGATTTAGACAGAGCAAAACTTTTTGCAAAAAGCGACATTACCTATGATGTAACATTCCTACATGTAAAAGATGCTTATGAAGCAGCAGGTGTAAATTTTGTGGAATTAAAGGCACAAATGGTAGCTTTGGTTGATATGGGAATTTTAGAACTTTTAGAAATACTAAAAGAGCATGTAGATGACAAAATTTATAAGCAAGAACTTGAAAAAGCTAAGATGCTTATAATGCCAAATTTTCTAGGTGAGCGTTTTAAAATGATAAAATTTAGAAAAGGTGCTTAAAGAGCACCTATCATTTTAAGAAGTTCATCTGGTCTATTTGAATTTTTTATAGCATTTTCTTTAGAAATTACTTTTTTCTGAAGTAGTTCTACAAGTTGTTGTGTTTGTGTTGTCATATTTGTTTCTTGCTGGTTAAGTTGCATTTGAGAATATATTTGATGGACTTTATCTTCTCTTATTTGATTTTGTACGGCAGGGTTTGTAATTAGAATTTCTTGGGTGGCAACTTTACCGCCTCCGACTCTTGGAATGAGTGTTTGTGAGACGACTGCGACAAGTGAAGATGCCAGTTGTGCTCTAATTTGTGCTTGTTCTTCTCCGTCAAATACATCAATTATACGGTTAATTGTTCCAGGTGCTGAATTGGTATGGAGCGTTCCAAATACGAGGTGTCCAGTTTCAGCCGCTGTTAAAGCTGCACCGATTGTTTCAGCATCTCTCATTTCCCCAATGAGTATAATATCTGGATCTTGACGAAGAGAATACTTTAAGGCAGTAGCAAAAGAAGCTGTATTATTTCCTACATCACGTTGTGAAAAAAGTGATTTTATATTTTTATGAACAAACTCAACCGGATCTTCAATAGTAATAATATGGCGACGTTCTGTCATATTGATTTCATGAAGCATAGAGGCAAGGGTGGTTGATTTACCACTTCCAGTAGGTCCTGTTACTAAAATAAGACCTTTTTCTTTTTTTATGAGTTCTTTAAAAATAGGTGGGTTTCCATATTCGTCAAGTGTTGGAATTTCAATAGGAATCATACGAAAAGCACAGCCAATCCCATAAATTGTTTTATAAAAGTTTGCACGAAAACGGCCAATATCTTTCAGCTCAAATGAAAAATCCAGTTCATTTTTTTCTTCAAATATTTTCTTCTGTTTGTCTTCGATTAAAGAATATGCCATTTCTTCAACATCTTTAGCTGTGAGTACAGGTAAATTCAGAGCTCTTAACTCTTTGTCTATTCTGATTTGTGGTTCACTTCCGACAACAAGGTGTAAATCAGATGATTTAAACGCTAAAACACTTTTTAATAATTTTTTAACATCTAATCTTTGAGAGGAACTCTCTGCTTGTACTTCTTCACTCATAAAAAACTCCTTTTAAATTGTTCTTCGTTAAAACCTACTATGACATTGTTGTCATACTCTACTATAGGACGTTTTATAAGTAGGTTTTCTTTGCATAACCACTCTTTTTGCTCTTCTTCATTCAAATTTAATTCTTTTAATTTTAAATTTCTATAAGTAGTACTTCTGGAATTAAAGAGAGGCTTAATACCGTTTTTTTTAACCCAGTAATCTATTTTTTCACAAGGAAGTTCTTGTGTTTTAAAGTCAAAAAGTTCATAATCTATATTATATTTTTTAAAAAATGCTAGAGCTTTTTTAACGCTGTCGCAATTTTTAATACCATAAACTTGTGTCATTATATTACTCTATGATTTTTGGAACAATGAAAAAATTGTCTGCACTATTTGGCGCATGTTTTAATATCTCTTCACTAATTGAAGGGTTAGAACTTGGAATATCTTCTCTTAATGGAGTTGCCCTGTCACTCATAGCAAAAGTGTCATCTACTCCTTTAGTGTCTAGTTCGCTTAAGTTATCTACAAAACTTACAATTTCTGAAAGTTGTGAGACAATTTCTTCTCGTTTATCATCGCTTACATGTAGAAAAGATAATTTTTCTAATTTTGTTAATAGTGCATCATCTACTTGCATTTTTTATCCTATAAATATTTTATTTATTACATTTTATCATAGAAAACTTAGTATAACTCAGGTATTTGATAAAACTTTAACTTATTTGTGGGTAATATTAGCTACTTAATGCTAAATAAGGAACAATTTTTGAGTTTAAAAGAAAATATAGATATGGTTAAAGAAGAACTGACTTCTGAGGAAAAGTTCTTTGAAAAAGCTGTCGTAACAGAAAAATTTGTAAAAAAATACAAAAATGTGATGATAGGGTCTGTTGTTGCAATTGTACTGTTTGTAGCAGGTGATATTGGTTATAACATCAATAAAGAACATACACTTCAAGCAGCAAACAACGCATTGTTGAAATTAGAAGCAAATCCTTCTGATAAAACGACTTTGGCAGCGTTAGAATCATTAAGTCCAAAACTTCATGATGTATGGATGTATTCTCAAGCTATTGTAAATAAAAATGTAAAAGATTTACAAAAATTAGAGAGTTCTAAAGCTTTAATGATTGGGGATTTGGCGACGTATGAAAGTGCTCAAAAACTTCAAGATATTACAAAGCTTGAAAATTATACTGAAAAGCAAAATGCAGTTTATAGAGATTTGGCACAAGTACAGGTGGCAATTATTTTGATGAAATCCGGAAAAATTAATGAAGCACATGAAAAATTAAGTATGATTAATGCTAGCTCACCATTAGCACAAGTATCTCGTGCTTTAATGCATTATGGGGTAAAATAAGTTTTGAAAATATATATATTTCTTGCATCATTTCTTATTATTCTCTTTAGTGGTTGTAGTACAAAAAAAGTTTTTGAACCACAAAAACTCTCAAATGATTGGGAGAAATATGCTGATATTGAAGATGATATTGTAGATATATCTGCTAATGCAGCATTGTTAGATAATAATAAAATTTTAACTAAAGAGGGTGTGTCAAAGGTAAAAATTGATACACAACATCAAAGAGTAGTTGCAGCAAGTGACGGTTGGATTGTATCTGCAAGTATTGATGGAAATGTAACAATTACATCACAAAAAGATGTTCATATTGTGAAACATTTTGATTTAAAGAGAACTGTAGCAACTGCTGGTATTAAAGACAATATTTTAGCAGTACTTTTTGCAAATAATGAAATTGCTTTGTATGATTTAGAGACAAAAAATCTTTTATTTAAAGAGCAGGGTGGTAAAGCACTTGCAAATGATATTAGAATTGTACAGCCTTATTTTATGAATGATTTAGTGATTTTTTCTACACTGGACGGAAAAGTTATAATTGTAAATTCAAAACTTAAAAAAAGACTTAGAACAGTCATAGTTTCTTCTGCTGATTATTTCAATAATATCATTTATTTTGGTATTATTGGTGATAAAATCATAGCAGCAAGTGATACAAAAATTTTAACACTCTCTCAAAAAGAGATGCGTGCAAAATTTGAAATACGAAATGTAGTCCATGATGCAAAAAATATTTATATAACAACGAAACAGGGTGAGGTTATATCGCTTACACCATCTTTGCAAACAAATGCAAAAATCAAATTTCCTTTTGCCCACTTCCTTGGAATGCTTCAAGATAAAGAGAATCTTTATATTTTGGAAAAAGAAGGTTATATGATAGTGGTGAATAAAAAAACATTTCATTACACTGTGCACGAAGTAGATTTGGATAACGGACTTGTTTTTGTCGGAAAGAAAGCTTTTTATGTGCATGATGAGAAAATACTAGTTCCATAATGTCAAATGAGTTAGAAGCTTTTATTGAGTACATTACTGTAACAAGGGCTTTGAGTAAAAAAAGTGTAGAGGCTTATACAAGTGATTTATCTGCACTTGAAGAAAGCCTCCATGCGTCTCTTATCTCTTTAAATACACAAAAGCTTATGAGTGTATTGTCTTTATATGAAAATAAACGAACACTCAATCGAAAACTCTCTTGCGTTAATACTTTTTTTGCATTTTGTTATAAACAACAATTTAGTAGTGAAAAAACAAAATTGAAATTTGCAAAAATTCCTAAACTTCTTCCAAAATTTTTATCTTATGAAGATATTATGCAGGGACTTAGTTTGATAGACACTTCAAAATGGATAGGAAAACGTGATTATGCATTACTGCTTTTTTTATATGCCAGCGGAACGCGAATAAGTGAATGTTTGGAATTAACGCTGAGTGATATAGAAGAAAATTGGTTACATGTAAGACATGCAAAAGGCGAAAAAGAGCGAATAGTTCCCTTAGCAAAAGTTGCTACAAAGGCAATAAATGCGTATTTATCTGCAAGTGGATTGCATAAAGATTATGTTTGGTGCAATTATAAGGGAGGGCAATTAAGCCGTATATCTGCTTATAAAATAACACAAAAATATCTGGGAGTATCACCGCATGTTTTGCGACATTCATATGCTACTTCCCTTATTCGGGGTGGGGCTGATTTACGGGTGGTACAGGAGCTTTTAGGGCATTCTTCTCTTTTGACAACGCAAATATATACACATATACAAAAACAGGATTTAAAAGACACAGTCGAAGTGTGTCATCCTATGGCACAGGAGCATATATGAATCAGGTAAATAATAAAATATTTTCATATCCTTTTTGGGATTCTCTTTGTTTTACACAAAATAAATGGCATCAGCATGGTGTTTTTGTTCATACTCTGCGAGTTACATATTATGCACTTAAAGCGGGAGATTTTAAATTTTTTGCAGCAGGACTACTTCATGATATAGGGAAACCATTTACAGCTTATAAAAAAGATAAAGAAGATTATGATTTTAATGAGTGGAGTTTTACAGATCATGAAGAGAAAAGTTATCAAATTATAAAAAATTGGCCTTTTATCAGTGAATATACAAAGAATATTGTCCGGTATCATTATCTGATTCGAGATATAAAAAAATCTAAAAAGGAAGATTTACCGCGATATGCTTTGAAAAAACCGATTTGGGATGCTTTAGATGAGAAATTTCAAGAAGATTTACGAAGATTTTTAGTGTATGATGATTTAGGTAAAGGTAAAAAAAGAAGAGATTAATATAACTGTAACAATTAGGTTATATAATGCTGTTTGAATAAATAAAGGTTTGAAAATATGAAAAAATTTATGCCGATTTTACTGGTTGGAATTATTATTATTGTCATTATTGTGCTTTTTTTATCTTTGGCTAAAAAACAGCAGATGGTTGTTATTAAAGAGGGAAATTTGATGCAATTGCCACTTAAAATGCAGCTACATAAATTTCAAGACAGTGATTGTGGAATGGTGATAGATGATTTAACCTATGCTTCGCAGGTTATTGCCCCTGATGGAAAAACATGGTTTTTTCACGATCATGGTGATTTTGTTCATTGGCTGAGTGATAAAAAGTTTGAAAAAACAGCTGTAATCTGGGTCATGAGCAGGGATACTCACAGATGGATAAATGGAAGAAAAGCTTACTATTCATTAAATGAAATCACACCTATGGGCTATGGTTTTGGAGCCTATGAGCATAATAAAAAGGGTTTGGTTGATTTTGCTACCATGCGTTTAAAAATGCTGCGTGGAGAAACTATGAAAAATCCAAAAATCAGAAAAAAATTACTAGGAAAATAATGGATACCGTAAATTTACTAACAATTATAAGTATTGCTTTTTTGGGTTCTTTTGGACATTGTATTGGAATGTGTGGTGGTATAGTACTCGCTTATTCTGCAGTTAAAATTGAACCTGCAAGTTCGAAAGTTTCTAAAACTATAGCACACCTATTGTATAACTTTGGTCGTGTTTTAACATATACAATTTTAGGAGCTCTCTTTGGAGCAATTGGAGGTGTTGCCACTTTTAATAACACCGCAAATGGGACACTCCTGATAATAGCAGGAATTGCTATGATTTTGGCGGGTCTTTCGCTTATGGGGAAAATAAAATTTTTAACAGTTATAGAACATTCAATATCTTCATCAAATTTTTATAAAAAATCGTTTCAGTCTATTTTACACTCGAAATCAAATAGCAGTTTTTTTATTCTAGGTATGCTTAATGGTTTGCTTCCATGTGGTTTTGTCTATTTTTTTGCAATTACAGCGGCAAGTACAGCAAGCCCTCTTTATGGTGCTTTAGTAATGTTTATATTTGGTATTAGTACTATTCCGGCTATGTTTTCTTTAGGATTTTTATCTTCACTTGCTTCTGCTACAAGTTTTAGAAATATGATGATGAGCCTCTCTTCTGTAGCGGTCATACTTTACGGGGCATTTACTGTTTATAACGGTTATGACTATCTGACAAATCCTCTGAGAACGCTTCTGCAGTGTCATTAGAATTTTCGTAGATTTGGATGTTTTTCTAAAAGCCTGTCCAACTCTAGCTGCATTTTTTCACTTATATTCTCTTTTTTTTCTTTAAGGTTTTGCAAAAACTTTATACGGCGTTCAATAAAATAAAAATAGAGTAATCCACTAATAACAGCAGCATATAAGCACCATAATGAAGTAAATCCATAGGGCCTGAGTAAAAAGATGATTGTCAGTCCAATAAGATTTAAAAAGCCAAATAATGATATAGAGATACTGCTACTGAGCATTAAAGCACCACAGGTCGTTAAAATATACAAGAGTGCATCATAAATATTTGCTGTACTGGGATTATTGTAAAAAAGTGCATTATTTACAACTGTCACGGTACTTGGTATATTTGAGAGTGCATACATTGTATATACTGCAAGAAAAAAGCCCAAAACTGTCAAGATTCCCAATAATTTCTTTTTGTATCCATCTTTTTCAATAAACCAGATAGCCAGTGGAATTATAAAAGGTAGAAGTCCTTGTGCATAATAAATGAAAATACCAGATGCAATTTCTAAAGCACGATGTCCAATATAGCCACCGACACCCAGCCAGACAAATCCTTCGGTAAACTGATGCAGTGCAAATAAAAGAGGTAGAAGTGCAAAGAGCACTTCCTTGGGTGTACTGACTTTTCTTAGGGTAAAAATGCCGACTAGTCCTATAGCACCGGAGAGTGTAAAATTTAAAACTGAAAAATAAATATCCATACAACTTTTCCTTTATGCATTTTTATAAAATAGTGCCCATGCAATGCTTCCTATGCCTAAAATAGAAATCCATAAGGCAGACTTGAAAGTATTTTTTCTACCGCCAAACCATAAAGCATAGAGTGCTTTTAAGAAATTATTACTTCCTGCTGCAATCATAATGGCTACTGTGATTTGCATGTCTGTTACGCTAAATTTTCCTGTGAGTATTGAAAGTATAAAGGGGTCAATATCGGTAAAGCCTACAATAAAAGAGAGAATTTCTAAGCCTGAATTGCCGTATGTATTTGTTACAAAATGTGTAATCATCATCATTACGACAAATAAGAATGCAAAAAGAAAAGCGGTGCCCATTTCTAAAGGGTTTTTATCAACAATATCGGGATGTTCTTTTTTAGTATTGTTCTTTTGCAAGTAAATATAAGAAATAATAAATCCAAAAAAACTTAAAGATAAAAAAGGAATTATCAGGGCTTTGCCAACCTGAATATTAAAAATAAGAGCAATAATAATTAGACGCAGATACATAACAGATGTTGCAGAAATGATGGCTGCATCAATAATATTTAAATCATTACCCTGTTTGGCTTTTCTAGCTAGAACAACTGTAGTTGCTGTTGAAGAGTACAAGCCACCAAGTACACCAGTTAAAAAATACCCTTTTGCTGGAAAAAAATATTTTTGTACTATATATCCTCCATAGCTTATCCCTGAAATAACAACAACAGCTAACCATATTTTAAATGGTGAGAGTGGAATATAGGGGATTATATGCGTATTTGGAAGGAGTGGAAGAATTACGGCAGAGAGGAGTATCATTTTTCCAAGAGTTTCAAACTCTTTAGCATTGATACTACTGACAAATCTACTAACAGATTTCTTAGAATTTAAAATAAAGACAATTAAAACATATATTAAAGCAGTCATCCATAGGGCTTGTGTTTGGATGATGGCACCAAAACTGTAGACTAAAGACATGACAACAAAAAGTAAAATACTTCGTTTGTCTTCAAGTAAGTTTTTATAATATAAAAGTGCATATAATACACTTAAAGACAAATAGCCAACAATGTACATACTTAAATGAATAGGCTCAATTTTATATAAAACAAAGCCTAATATACCAATAAAAGCATATGTCCGAACACTTCCAAAGAAGTAGTTTATACTGTTTGTTTTTAAAACCTGAATTCTATAAGATTTCACTTCAAGCCCAATTAAAAAGCTAAGTGCTGTAACAATAAGCAGATGCATCAAATCAATATTTATATTCATTACTATACTCTTCCTACTATGATTAAAAGTAAAGCATTATAGCATTATAAGTGCTTATGCTATAATAAGAGAAAATATTAAGGGTGTATTGAATGAAAAGCTCAATAATTGAGAGTATAAAATCACTTCCTCCTCTGTCAAAAACTATTGTAGATATAAATAAGGTGTATGCGGATGAAGAATCTGGTGTGGTTGATTTGGCAAAAGTGATAGAAGGTGATCCTATGATTGTCGCAAATTTACTGAAAAATGCCAATTCTGCACTGTATGGCTTTGGTCGAGAAATAAGAAATGTATCTCAGGCTGTTTCTCTCTTTGGTATGAGTATGACACGTTCTATAGCCCTTGGGAACTCTGTTCGTAAACTTTTAAATGTAGATATGCAGCCTTATGGTATTACGAGTGAGAAGTTCGCTGAAATTTCTTCTATGCAGGCTACACTTATGTTAAAGTGGTATAAACAAATAGATAGGCAAAAGGCCGATAAACTTTACCTGGCCACATTTTTGCAAGAAACAGGAAAAATTTTAATCGCAAGTGACGTTATTGAAGAAGATGAAAGTATGAGTTTCCAATCAGAGGTTGAACACTCCAATAATTTAGCTCAACTAGAAAAATCATATGTGGATGTTACAAGTTCTGAAGTGACTGCAGAAGTGTTTGAGCATTGGGGTTTTGAACAAGAATTTGTCGAGATGATTAAATATGCAGATAATCCATCCGCTGCACCAGATGAGTTAAAAGAGTATGCGACAGCACTGAACATTATAAAAACTATTGTTCCTGTAAATCAGCCATTTTCAGAACAATCTATAAATTTTGGACTTAGACGTGCGAGAGATGCAGGGTACAAGTATGAACTCCTTGAAGATGCCATAGATGATATGCTTGATACAATGGAGGCATCTTAATGAGCAAAACTGTTACATTGATAGATACCTTTGGCTTCTTCTTTAGAAGCTTTTATGCATTGCCACAGCATCTTCGTAACAAAGATGGTTTTCCAACAGGCTTATTAACTGGATTTACCAATTTTATGGCTACTTTACAAAAAGAACATGATAGTGATTATATAATTTTTGCCATTGATTCTAAAGGTGATACATTTAGAAATGAAATAGATGTAAATTATAAAGCAAATCGTAGTGCACCGCCGCCAGAACTTACACAACAGCTTCCTGTTGCAATAGAGTGGATAAATAAAATGGGGTATAGAACACTTGGTAAAAGTGGATTTGAAGCTGATGATATTATTGCTACTGTAGTGCGTTGTGCAAAAGAACAGGGACATAAGGTAAGGGTCGTTTCTCATGATAAAGATTTATACCAGCTGATAGATGATGATAAGGTTGTGATTGTTGATGCTATAAAACGTAAATATGTAAATGAAAAAGCATGTTATGACAAATATGGGGTAACGCCAGAGCAGTTTATAGATTATCAGTCAATCCTTGGTGACAGTGCAGATAATGTGCCTGGAGTCAAAGGTATAGGAAAAGTTGGTGCTGAAAAACTTTTAAAAGAGTATGGCACACTAGATAATGTTTATGTACATGTAGATGAAATTAAAGGTGCCATGCAAAAGAAGCTTATAGCGTCAAAAGAGCAGGCATATATGTCAAAAAAACTTGTTACTTTGCATCCAAATGTTTTTGGCTGTGATGCATTTGATTTTGAAAAATATAAAATGGATGTTGAAAATCCTTTTTTAAATATTTATGATGAACTTGTAAAATACGAACAAAATGCAATTTTAAGAATTTTACATGCAAAAAATATGGTGAGTGAAGAACAAAAAGAAAATGCACAAAAACTTCAAGAATCTTGTGAGACAAAAAGTGCAAAACTGGAATTTAAAGCAACACTCCTTACGGATGAAAAAGCACTGAATGCAGTACTTGATACGCTTGATGAAAATACTGTAGTTGCTTTTGATACAGAGACCACAGGACTTGATTATATTAAAAATAAACTTGTCGGCTTTAGTTTTTGTTTTAATGATGATGAGGCATATTATGTTCCTTTTGGACACTTCTATCTTGGCGTTGCAGATCAAGTCAGCAAAGAAACTGCAAAGAGCGCTATGCGACGTATATTTCACTCTCGTGTAGTAGGGCACAATATAAAATTTGACTTACATTTTGTGACACGTTTTTTAGAAGAAGAAAATCTACATGTAGAAAGTGACAGTATGATTTTAGCATGGCTTATTAATCCTGAATCTGCTTTAAGTCTTGATAAACTTTCAGACAAACTCTTAGGGCATGAGATGGTTCATTTTAAAGATACAGTGAAAAAAGGTGAAAATTTTTCTACGGTTGAACTGGACGATGCCTGTGTATATGCTGCGGAAGATGCTTTTATTACTTTAAAACTTTATAATCTGTTTTTAAAGAAGTTAGAACTGCAAGATGCAAAGCATCTTATAGCCGAAGCCAAAAATGTTGAAATTCCATTTATTGAGACATTGTTAAAAATGGAAGCAGAAGGTATAGAAGTTGATACCGGCTTTTTAGAAAAGTTTTTGATTGAAGTGAAAAAGACACTTGAGAGTTTAACAAAAAGTATATATGCCCTTGCAGAGAGTGAATTTAATATAAATTCAACACAGCAGCTTGGGAAAATACTCTTTGAAAAACTGGGACTCCCTGTAGGAAAGAAGACAAAAACAGGGTATTCTACAGATGAGAAAGTGTTAAATTCTTTAAAAGATAAACATGCCATTATTCCTAAACTATTGGAATACCGTGAGGTGCATAAACTTTACTCAACCTATATAGATCCGCTTTTAAAATTGGCAAATGAAGATGAACAACATAGAATTCATACCTCATTCGTTCAAACCGGAACGGCTACAGGACGCTTAAGCTCGAAAAATCCGAACTTGCAAAATATTCCCACACGAACACCTCTGGGTGCAAAAATTCGTAAAGGTTTTGTTGCTGGAGAGGGTAAAAAGCTTATAGGTATTGATTATTCACAGATGGAACTGCGTTTATTGGCACATTTCTCACAAGATGCTGTTTTGGTAGATGCCTTTATGCATAACAAAGATATTCACCTCCAAACTGCCATAATATTATTTGGCGAAGAGGATGCAAAAGCAAAAAGAAGTATCGCAAAAACTGTCAACTTTGGTCTTTTATACGGTATGGGACAAAAAAAGCTCTCAGATACACTGGGAATAACAACAAAAGAGGCAAAAGAAATAATAGAGAAGTATTTTGCATCTTTTCCAACGGTAAAAGCATATTTTCGCTCTATTGTAGAGAGTTCAAAAGAGAAAGGCTACATAGAAACTCTGCTCAAACGTAGACGCTATTTTGATTATGAAAATGCTACGCCAATGTATAGAGCGGCATATGAAAGAGAATCAGTAAATAGTGTTTTTCAGGGTAGTGTGAGTGATATTATAAAATTAAGTATGAATAAAATTCACAGTATTATTAATGAAGAAAAACTCAATGCAAAAATGCTACTGCAAATTCATGATGAATTAATTTTTGAAGTAGATGAAAATATAGCTGATGAACTTGGAAAACGATTTAGAGATATTATGGATACTATCGTAGAATTACACATACCGTTAAAAGCTAGTTTAAATATTGGCGATAATTGGGGAGAATTAAAATAATGGATTATCGATACATAGCACACATGAGAGTTTTTATATTTAGTATTTACCATGAGAGTTTTAAAGTTAGACAAAATTTGGTATAATTCAATGATGATATAGGATAAAGGAATTTTATAATGCTTGCTAATAGACCTGCTAAAATACAAAATAGATTTGTAAGTACACGAAAGGTTAAAGGTTCTATTGAGTATCATGTTTGGGATAATGAAAATAATATAACAGAAGCATATTACCAAGTTCCTATTCATAATCAAAACTCACATGAATATACTCACTTCCGTTTCGTGCTAAACGAAGATGGTTCATTATGGGATGATGCTAATCTTTTTCTTCTTTACAAAATAAAAGAAAACCCAAAACTCTCTCCTAGCCGTATGAGATTATTTGCAGATACTCTTATCAATTTTAAAGAATTTTGTGATAATACAAGAACAGACTATTTAAGCCCTGCAGGTTATGATGATACTCCTACACATCGATTTAAAAATCATTTAATATATGAAACAAACAGAACAGCAAAAACAGGAGAACGGATTATGCCTGTAATTACGATGTTTTATGAGTGGATGTTTGAATATAATAATTTTAGTACGCCTTATCCTTTATGGAAAGAAACAACTCATATTACTAAAACAGGTAGGGTTGTTAAATCTAAAGATGTGTGCAAGTTTCTTGGTGCAAAAACAAGAGAAAGAACAACATCTACTTATGTAACTGATGGAGAACACTTGCGTCCTCTTAGTAATGACGAACAAGATGCTATACTAAGAGCCTTGACTGATATTGGAACTCCTGAATATATATTGACATTTTTCATCGCACTTGAATCAAAAGCTAGAAAACAGACAATACTTACACTTCGTCTGCATCATTTTGTTGATTCACTACCAGAATCTTTTTTGGGAGAGGATGTAGAAAAATGGTTTAAAACTCTAAAATGGCCTTCAAGCGATGGTGAAATAAAACAAATTATGGTCGGTAATGGTTATGACGCTGACTCTAAAAAAGGACTTTACGATAGCTACCCTATTTATATTCACGGCTGGTTATGGAAAAGAATTGTTATTTATATAGCATCAGAAAGAGCTTTTAAAAGAAGGGAGAAGGCGTTGCCACAAGCTGAAGAGCT
>Ga0256829_1000498_pt1 | contig 39079 bp, 40 predicted proteins | sample 131447metaG_FD_185979 | JGI IMG/M metagenome (GOLD analysis project Ga0256829, IMG submission 185979) | Hydrothermal vent microbial communities from Lau Basin, Pacific Ocean - 131-447 | ecosystem: Environmental > Aquatic > Marine > Hydrothermal vents | place: Pacific Ocean: Lau Basin | collected... | reverse complement strand
GGTATAAACGCTATCGCATATTTTTACAAGAGAAATCCTACAATGAAAAGACAGGGAAATGGCATTATACACATAGAAGAACAAGATCTGCATACAGAAGTTTGAAAAGCAACTTTCCGTATCTATACACCTATAAAAGATACCCGAAACTTGCCATCCCCAATACAACCAATGCATTAGATGGTGGTCTCTTCTCTCCTATGAAAATGCTGCTAAAAATTCATCGTGGAATTGGTATTGAAATGAAGAAGAAATTAATCGTTGATTATTTAGAAAAACGGGCTAAATAGCAACCCGAAATCTTACTTTAACTCTACTTTTCTAATTTTACTGCTTCCAGTCTGTTTTTCGCATGGGCAACCACTTTCTCATCCTCCGCCATATCAAGCCATTTGAACTTTTGTCCGCTCTGAATGGTACCATCAATAATATCTCCGCTGTCACGGAACTTGAGGTCAAGTTTGGCAATATCGAAGCCATTGGTGGTTTCGCAGAATTTTTGCAGCCGTTCGTTTTGGGGTTTGTTACTGAAAAGGTAGCACCAGCTTTGCAGCCCGTTACGTCCCACCCTTCCCCGCAACTGGTGCAGTGTGGCAAGTCCCAGCCTCTCTGCACCTACAATGACAATAAGCGTAAGTCTCGGCAGGGAAATACCCACTTCAACTACCGTTGTTGCCAGCAAAATATTACCATGTTGGCGGAATGACAGCAGTACCTCTTCTTTCCCTTTGTCTTTGCCGTGTGTCACATACACATTCTCAAAACGCTCCTCCCAAAACCCCCTGCTCTCTTCAAGCGATTGGTAGGGAATTTCCGTACTCTCCTCCACCAAAGGGTAGACAATAAGTACCTGATGCTTTTGCGCTATCTCATCTTGTATATGTTCTAACAATGCAGGGAAATCAGGACGGCCAATTACTTTTGTTGCCACTTCTCTCTCAAACGGTGTAGTGGTGATAAGGCTTACATCGATCAATTCGCTCTCCATCATTGCCTGCGTACGTGGAATGGGGGTAGCGGAGAACTGAATGTAGTGGGGGCGCACATCTTCATCGGTATCCATCAATGCTTCAAGCATCTGACGCTGTTTGGTACCGAAACGGTGCTGTTCGTCCACCATGACAAGCGGCGCTTTGGGAAGGTCTTCCTTGTAAAGCAGTGCATGGGTACCGATGATGAAATCCGCTTCGCGGTAGTCACCCGTGTCATGCCCCTGCATCACCAGTGCGATCTTCACTGTTTTTGGCAAATGTTTCTGCGCCTCTTCGTAAAGCTGTAATGCAAGCAGAGAAGTAGGTGCCATCAGTATGCTTCTGTGCGGCAATGCCGTCATGGCCGCTGCGAGTATGACCATCGTCTTTCCCGATCCGACATCGCCGACGACCATACGCCGGGCAGCCCTCTTTGCATTGCCAAGATCGCTGCGTATCTGTGCGATCACCTGCTGTTGTTCAGCCGTAAGTGTAAAAGGAAGATGGGTTACAAATGCATCAATAGAACCGTTCAATGCTTCCATTGCCCGAAAATCAATGCGTTTGCCCCGCAGCTTTTTAAGATGGTTGTAGGCTTCGACAAACTTCAATACCTGAACAAATTCTGCTTTAAAAGCTCCTTCTTCATAAATATCATCGAGTGAATTGGGAAAGTGAATACGCAGCAGTGCAGCAACCTCTTTGGAGTCAAGCCCTTCATCAAAAAGATTCTTTTCTGTTATGTAGGCTTCAATGAGTGTACGTATTTCACTCTCTTTAAGTACGGTTTTGTACTTTGGCGTGACGGTGCCCACTTTATTGACAGAACGGGGCTGCGGCATCTGAAGGTAGCCTCTGTATTCATCGATCCTGCCCTGAATAACGTGGCTGCTTCCAGGCTCAAAAAGTTTGTAGTGGTAGGGGGTGGTGCGGAAAAAGGTTGAAGAGAGTCTGCGGCCAAAACGTGTCAGCTGAAACGTAACACGAAGCTTGCCGTTATAGACACTGCTCTCAATCACTTTTGCTTCCACCGTACAGACCTTACCCACTTCGAGCGTCTGGCTTAGCGTAGTGTCGTTGTAAGAGGTTGGAACGACCAGTGCCAAGTCGAGCAGCGAATATATCTTCAGTTTTTGAAACAGCGCTTTGGCCTCTTCCATCCTTTTCCTTTTTTGATTTTCCAAAATCAATAGCGTATTGCATCAATTATAGCGCATAGAACTCAAAAAACGGAAAAAAGATGTCAGATTGTCATTTTTACTTTTTTGTCACAATTGAAAACGAAAGTTCAGCCAACTCGGGGTGTGCTTTAATAAATACATTCATCTCATCCAGCGTTACTTTTTCGATCTTCTCAAGCTGAGCCTTGCTGAAGCCCAGCGGTCTGCCGTAGTAATACTCATTGTAGGCACGGTTAAGACGCTGATTGAGCGTCTCGGTGCGTAATGGCTCGCTGCCGACAAGAAACTGTTTGGCAGCGGTCAACTCTTCTTCTGTAATACCTTTTTTTACAAAATCGGACACCACTTCTCTTACCAGTTTGACCGCTTCATCCTGTGTGGCAAGTTTGGTCTGCAGATAACCACTGAGATAGGAAGCGTACTTGGCACGTCTGAGTACACTGTAGGCACCGTAAGTCAGCCCGCGTTTGACACGCAGCTCCTCCATAAGGCGGCTTCCAAAACCTGCACCGCCAAGCAGATACTCCGCAATCTTGGCCTTATACTGGTCTTTGGCTTTGTAGGAATAGTCAAACGGCGCACCGAAATAGATGTATGCCTGCTGCGTATCTTCATCAATCTCCCTAACCTCTTTTTTATCCGATGCCGCAAAGGGGCCTGCCGGCTTGGTATGGGACTGCGGCAGAAGCGGCAGTATTTTCTCTACATACTTCTTTGCCTCATCGAAACTCAAATCACCGCCAATGACCACAATAAGATTGTTGTACCCAAGATGTGTCTGAATGAACCCTTCAAGGTCTTTCAGCGTCATTGTCTTCACGCTCTCCATGGTACCGTCATACGGACGTGCCAGCGGCGTTCCTTTAAAAAGCATTTCACGAAGATTAGTCGCAGCAATGTAGTCGAAGTCACTCTTTTTCTGCGTCAGCCAGCCGATCTTCTGCCGCTTAACCTGGGAGAGTGCTTCCTCGGTATAGTTAGGATCCTTGAGCAGTTCCATCAGGCGGTCGATACCGTAGCCAAATTCACTTTTGAGTGAAGAGAGCTCGATGACAAAACTTTCCCTTCCCACCTGCGCATGCAGATCGACCGCACGGTCATCCAGTTTTTTGGCAAAGCCAACCGCTCCGTCTTTTTGGGTACCTTCATTGAGCAGTTTGGAAGCCATATCGGCCTGACCATCTTTTGTATTGCTCAAATGCCCCGCATTGGTAAAGACAAGCTGCATAGAAACAATGGGCAGCGTCTTGCTGTCTTCAAAAATAACCGGTACCTGAGTCTCTTTATAATCCAATTTCTGTATGGTCTCTGCCATGAGTGTTCCTTGCAATAATACAAATAATACAATAACTATTTTTTTCAATCTTTTCTCCGTAGGGTGCGTAACCACGCACCAAAACAATAGAAGGTGCGTGGTTACGCACCCTACAGGTTAATACCTTTCCAAAATCTCATACGCCGTATTGCGCTTTGCCGGATTTTCCCCGACATCTTTGATGAGACGGATCATCTCTTCCTGGTTCATCTGGTTCTTTGCCCCTGCAGCGGAGACGACATTTTCTTCCATCATGGTTGAGCCCAGATCGTTCGCACCGAAAAGCAGTGCCATCTGACCGATGTAGCTTCCCTGTGTAACCCATGAGCTCTGAATATTGGGAACATTGTCCAAAAAAAGACGGGCTACGGAAAGGTAACGCAGATACTGGTTGGAGGTGGTTTTGGTGATGGTGGGCAGTTCGCGCTTAAGCTGCGTGTTGTCGCTTTGGTAACTCCACATGATGAAGGCTCTAAATCCGCCCGTTTCATCCTGAAGCTGACGGATGTAGTCCCAGTGTTCGACAATCTCGCGTGTGGTCTCTACCGTACCGTACATCATTGTTGCTGTGGACTTGATGCCAAGCTTGTGCGCTTCGCGGTGCACCTCAAGCCAGGTATCTTTATCCAGTTTCTTGGGTGCGATGATGTCACGCACACGGTCACTGAGTATCTCCGCACCCGCACCGGGGATGGAGCTAAGCCCCTTGGCTTTAAGCCGTGCAAGCACTTCGGAGATGGAGAGGTTGGAGCGGCGCGCGATATAGTCAATCTCGATCGCCGAAAAGCCGTGAATAGTTACCTGGGGATATTTCTGATGGATATGCTCGACAAGATCTTCGTACCATTCGATCTCCAGTTTGGGGTGTACACCTCCCTGAAAAAGTATCTGTGTACCGCCGATAGCCAGCAGCTCTTCGATCTTCTGGTCTATCTCATCAAACGAGAGGATATAGGCATCCTCTTTTTTCTCATGGGTATAGAAGGCACAGAATTTGCAATCGACCCAGCAGATGTTGGTGTAGTTGATGTTTCTGTCGACAACAAAAGTAGTGATCTTCTTAGGATGCAGCTCACGCTTCTTTGCCAACGCCATCTTGCCAAGTGTCTTTAAATCGGCCTTTTCGATGAGCTCGACTGCTTCATCGATGCTCATACGTTTTGTCATATTCATTGTCATCATAAATCCTGTAGGGTGCGTAATTACGCACCGACATATATGTTGAGAAAATAGGATGGTGCGTGACTACGCACTCTACCATTTATCAAAAAGATAATCACAAAAGCATAAGGTTATGCTGCCTATGCGCTACCCTCTTCCTTGCCTATCGCATCCAAAACACCGTTGATGAACTTCGGCGACTTGTCATCTGCAAGCGCTTTGGCTAATTCAACAGCTTCATTGATGATGATTGCCCGGTCTGTCTTTGCCACAAGAATCTCATAGGCGCCAAGACGCAAAATGGCCTTTTCTACTTTTCCGATGCTGTCATAGTCCCAATCGGTCAGATGTTTTTCTATCTCTTTGTCTATCATATCCAGATTTTCAATGGTGCCGTCAAAGAGTTGATGTGAGAACTCACGCTGCTTGTTTCTGATTTTGTCCTCTTCAAGGATCTCATCGGAAAACTTGGCAATATTTTCATTGCCCAGGTCATAGGCATAGAGTAGCCCAACAACTGCTGTACGTGCCTGATGTCGTGTTGCCATTAGTTCAACTCTCCGTACAGATTGATCAGTTCGATAAGACTTACCATCGCTTCAGCGCCTTTGTTGCCTGCCTTCGTACCCGCACGCTCGATCGCCTGCTCGATGCTGTCAACGGTCAGTACACCGAAGGTTGCCGGTTTTCCGTATTTGAGTGTCACATTGGCCACTCCTTTGGTCGCCTCCGCAGAGACATAGTCAAAGTGCGGCGTCGCACCTCTGATAACTGCACCAAGACAGCACACCGCATCGTACTTGCCCGAAGCCAGTGCTTTGTCCAGTGCAAACGGAATCTCGAACGCTCCGGGAACCAGAATGAGATCCAGATCGTCAGGGTTCCCCCCGTGTCTTGCGTAAGCATCCTTCGCACCTTCTACCAGTCTGTCTGTAATGAAGTGATTAAAGCGCGCATTGATGATCGCCACTTTTTTACTCTTGTCAACGGAAAGATTTCCTTCTACGATTTTCATTTGTGTCCTTCTTTGTGTTTGTTTTCGTCCATCAACTCATACGCACTACTGACAAATGCATAAAGTGCATATCCAAATGCTATGATGATTGCTACTGTTTCTATCATTACATATCCTCCAGTTCATCGATTTTTTCATGTATATATTTTGCAAGCTTTACAAAAATAAAGGAAAGCATCATAACTGTAATGATGCCAAGCCAAAATGTAACATGAATCTCATTAGCATTAAAGAGTTTTGCAGTACCTGAGACAGTCGCTATAATAAGTGCTGTTAATATGCCCAAATAGACTTTCAGCATATTAATGAACTCTTTGGCTTTGTCTATTTTACCCAAATTTCTTCCTTAAACCTTAACGCTCTCATTCGACAATCGACCGGATTGCATCTATCTGTTCGATCAGGCTGTCAAGTTTTTGCAATTGTATCATATTCGGCCCGTCACTCAAAGCGATGCTCGGGTCAAAGTGGGTTTCAAAGAAGAAACCGTCCACCCCTACTGCTGCCGCTGCCCGTGAAAGGTAGGGAACAAAACTGCTGTCACCGCCGCTGCTTGCACCGCCGCTTGCCGGCATCTGTACCGAATGGGTCGCATCAAATACCACAGGAGCGAACTGACGCATGGTCACCAGACCGCGCATATCGACCACCAGATTGCCATACCCGAAGGTTGTGCCGCGTTCTGTCAGCCAGACCCCGTACTTTTGTGCATTTTCATAACTGACTTCACCGTCGAAACCACGTGTTTTCAGCACTTTTGCAACAGAGTGTTCCATGGCAGCAGGGGCAAGGAACTGTCCTTTTTTAATGTTAACCACGGCATCTGTCTTTGCCGCAGCGACCAAAAGGTCTGTCTGGCGGCACAAAAAAGCCGGTATCTGCAGCACATCCGCCACCTCAGCTACAGCAGCAGGCTGGGTATAGTCGTGTACATCTGTCAATATCTTGTAGCCAAACTCGTCTTTGACTTCCGCAAGCATCTTCAGCCCTTCTTCAAGCCCCGGTCCCCGGAAGCTGTCAAGGCTGGTACGGTTGGCTTTGTCAAAACTTGCTTTAAAATAAAAATCTTTGGTACAGTCATCATGGTATTTGCCCAGTGACTCGGCAATACGCATAACATTGTCACGACTCTCCAGTACACAGGGTCCTGCAATCAGTATCATACTTTATCCTTACGGTTTTTCTTTGACCAGAGCAACAATCAGCCCCGATGTAATGACCAATATTATACCCAAAACCGTCCAAATATCGGGTATGGGGTCGCCAAGTGCTATGCCAATGAACATTCCGAAGACAATATTGGTGTAGCTGATGGTACCCACAATCCCCGCTTTCGTCAGTTCATACGCTTTGGTCATCAGCAGCTGGGAAACGGTTGCACTCGTGCCTACAGCAACAATGTAGAACCACTGCACACCTTTTGGCATTTCAAACGGTGCGATGATCCAGTCCCACTCACTGCCCACACTCGCAACACTTCCTATGGCCATAAAAAGCAGAGGTCCCAATGTACCCACCAGCATAAAGCTCATCACAATGGCACGGGTATCGTAGTAACGACGCAATTCACGTATGGAGGTATAGGCAAGTGCCGCACCGATACCGGAGAATATTCCCAGTATGTCATATTTGTCAAAGCCGCCGTTTTCTGGCTGTGCGATGAGTATGATGCCGGTAAACCCGAGTATGAGCGCAATAATAGCGCTCCAGTGCAATTTTTCACGCAAAAATATCCAGGCAAAAAATGCCACAAAAAGCGGCGATGTTTTGTTATAGGTAATCGCCTCGCCCAGCGGTATCTTCCCCATAATGTAAAAGTAGGCAAGCAGGGCAAGAAAGCCCATGGCACCACGGAAGAAAAGCAGTAACGGCTTGCCGCCCTGCTGTTTGAGCGGTACTTTCCAGATGGCCAGGGCAATAATGACCACCCCGAAAATATTACGAAAAAAGGTGACTTCAAGCGCAGGCAGCTGTTGTGTCAGCAATTTGGCAAAGCCGCCCATCATGGCGAAGGTAAGGGAAGCCAGCAGCATCAGCACAATGCCCCGGTCAAGATTTTTAATGTGTTCTTTCATATATTCCGTTTCTACAAACTGCTTTTTTTGTCGCGAAAGTGTAGCATAAATCAGCGTAAAACAGATGAAAGCACACTCAACTCTTTTCTAATCTACAAACAGCTATAATAACTCTATAAAAGAGGGGAATCAGTATGCGCATAACACTACATGAAGCAGAACATATTGTATAATGCGCACACACCGTTTTTGGAAGTGACTCCCGGGTCATACTTTTTGGAAGCAGAGTGGATGACACGGCACAAGGCGGCGACATAGACCTCTACATTCAGACAAGTAACCACACCGATCTCTTTGGAAAGAAGCTTCGTTATTTGCAGCTTTTGGAAGATGTTCTGGGAGAGCAGAAAATCGATGTCATTTTCAACAAAGATGCTAACAGAGTTATCGAGAAAGAGGCTATGGAGAAAGGAATACCATTGGATATCGATCAGTATATTTTCCGTTTTTCAAAACTTCAAGATACCATGGGAGATAAACTCTTCAGACTGGTATTGCAACGTTATGAAGGAACCAATGAATCTCTTCCTCTTAGAAACATCCTGAACAAACTTGAAAAGTATGGATGTATAAACTCTGCAAAAGAGTGGACATACTTACGCAAACTGCGCAACGAAATAGCCCAACAGTATGATGACGAAGCAGAAGAGATGACACAAGCCATTAATGCCCTTCTGACACAAAAAAAGATCATCATCGATATCTACACGAAACTCAAAACGTGCGTGCAGGCAAATTAAAGGAACAAAAATGAAAGGTATCATCCTCGCAGGCGGCAGCGGTACGCGTCTCTACCCTATTACCAAAGGCATCAGCAAACAGCTCGCACCTATCTACGACAAACCGATGATCTATTATCCGCTATCGGTACTGATGCTTGCAGGCATTACTGAAGTACTCATCATCTCTACCCCCGAAGACCTTCCCCGTTTTGAAGCACTGCTTGGCGATGGTTCGGACATTGGTATGCAATTTTCCTATAAAGTACAGCCCTCCCCGGACGGTCTCGCACAGGCATTTATTTTGGGTGAAGAATTCATTGGTAACGATGATGTCTGTCTTGTCCTTGGAGACAATATCTTCTACGGGCATGGGCTAACCGAGATGCTCGCATCTGCCGTGAAAAATGCTACAGAAGCACAAAAGGCCACTGTTTTCGGCTACTATGTCAAAGATCCGGAACGCTACGGTGTGGCTGCTTTTGACGAGAACGGCAATGTTACCAGCATCGAAGAAAAACCGCAAAACCCGCAAAGCAACTACGCTGTGGTCGGTCTCTATTTCTACCCTAACGATGTTGTCGATATTGCAAAAAAGGTCAAACCTTCAGAACGCGGAGAGCTGGAGATCACTTCGGTTAACCAGGCATACCTTGAAAAGAACGCACTGAAAGTCGAACTAATGGGGCGTGGATATGCCTGGCTCGATACCGGTACCCACGAGAGCTTTCTGGAAGCTTCCAACTTCATCCAGACTATTGAAAACCGCCAGGGACTGAAAGTTGCCTGTATTGAAGAGATCGCTTTTGAGATGGGATACATTACCAAAGAACAGCTTATTGCACTGGCACAACCCCTGAAGAAAAACCAGTACGGACAGTATATGCTTCGCAGAGCCGAAGAAGGTGTGGTAAAACGATGACATTTACAAGAACCGAGATTCCTGATGTTGTAATTATCGATCCACAAGTTCACGGTGACGAACGGGGTTATTTTGTAGAAACATTTCGCGCAGATAAGCTTGAAGCGTTTTTAGGCTACCAAATAAACTTTTGCCAGGACAATGAATCTAAAAGTGCAAAAGGTGTACTGCGGGGGCTGCACTATCAGCTTCATCCCGCGGCACAGACAAAACTGGTACGCGTCATTCAGGGCAGTGTCCTCGATGTGGCAGTCGACATTCGAAAAGGCTCTCCTACCTTTGGCAAACATGTTGCGGTTGAACTCAGTAGTGAAAACAAGAGGCAGCTTCTCGTTCCAAGAGGATTTGCACACGGCTTTGTTGTTCTTGAAGAGGATACTATCTTCGCCTACAAAGTTGACAACTACTACTCTCCGGAAAATGACAGAGGCATCGCCTTCGATGATCCGGAACTCCATATTGACTGGCAGCTGCCTCATAACGAACTGAAGCTTTCACAAAAAGACAAAGTACAGCCCAAACTGCATGAAACCGATGATCTCTTTGCGTACGGAGTGAACTACTATGCCTAAAATTCTCGTGACCGGAAGCAATGGGCAACTCGGAAGTGAGATAAAAGAACTTACCAACAATGATCGTAATAATCTCTATTTCTTTACAGACAGGGATAGCCTGGATATTACCGATCAGAAAACGATCAAAAGTTTCATAGCAACCAATCGTATCGATACTATCATCAACTGCGCCGCCTACACAGCTGTTGACAAAGCCGAAGAAGATGAAGCCAACGCAAATGCAATCAATCATTTGGCAGTAAAGTATCTTGCAGAGATTGCAAAAGAGAAAAACATCAAGCTTATCCACATCTCCACGGACTATGTCTTTGACGGCACAAACTACAGACCCTATGTAGAGAGTGACCCCACCAACCCAAAAAGTGTTTATGGCGCTACAAAGCTTGCCGGTGAAAAAGCCATGCAGGAGGCCAACCCGGCAAATTCCATTATCATCAGAACATCATGGGTATACAGCAGTTTTGGCAACAACTTTGTAAAGACAATGCTGCGTCTTGGTAAAGAGAGAGATGCGCTTGGAGTGATATTCGATCAAGTGGGAACCCCCACTTATGCAAAAGACCTGGCACAAACGATCTTAGATATAGTGCCACAGATTACAAATGAAAAAGTCGAGATATATCATTATAGTAACGAAGGAGTACTGAGTTGGTATGACTTCGCCAAAGAGATTATGTATATGTCAAAATTAGAATGTCATATAAAGCCTATAGAGACCAAAGAGTACCCAACTCCTGCAAAACGTCCATACTACTCTTTACTCAATAAAGCAAAAATAAAAAAAGAGTTTGGTATCACTATCCCTTACTGGAAAGATTCGGTTAATGCGTGTTTAAAAGCTTTAGGAGAAAAAAGATAATGAATGATACAAACAAAACCATATTGGTTACAGGTTGCGCCGGCTTCATAGGTTCAAACTTTGTACCTTACTTTTTAGATAAGTATGAAAACTACAACATTGTCAATCTTGATCTGCTCACTTATGCAGGCAACCTTGAAAACCTCAAAGAGGTAGAAAACCATTCAAGGTATAAGTTCATCAAAGGTGATATCTGTAACCGTGAACTTGTAGAGTTTATCTTTACTGAGTATGACATTCAGGGAGTCATTCACTTTGCAGCCGAGAGCCATGTCGATAACTCTATAAAAAATCCAGCTGTATTTGTAGAGACCAATGTAAAAGGTACCTTCACACTCCTCGATGTTGCTTACAAACATTGGATGGACGCCCCATTCAAATACAAAGAAAAATATTCACAAACGAATTCAACATCCAACATCCAACATCCAACACTACCAAGATTCCACCATATTTCTACAGATGAAGTCTACGGAACACTCTCCGATGATCCGACAGATCTCTTTACAGAAGAGACACCATACGCTCCCAACTCTCCATACTCAGCTTCCAAAGCAAGCTCCGATATGATAGTCAGAAGCTATCAAGAGACATATGGGCTCAATACTGTCATCACAAACTGTTCAAACAACTATGGACCTAAACAACATGATGAAAAGCTTATTCCCACTATTATCCGCAAATGTTTGGCAGGTGAGCCTATTCCTATCTATGGTGATGGTAAGAATATCCGTGACTGGCTCTATGTACTTGACCATTGTAAAGGAATAGATTTGGTCTATCATACAGGCAAGGAAGCAAATGTATACAACATTGGAGGAAGAAATGAGAGAACAAACCTCCAAATTGTAGACAGCATCACTTCTATACTCGATGAAAAAGTACCAAGAGAAAATAACAAAAGCTATAAAGAACTTATTACTTTTGTAGAAGATAGAGCAGGACACGACAAACGTTATGCCATTGATGCCACCAAACTTGAGAATGAACTTGGATGGAGGGCAGATGAGAACTTTGACAGTGGTATTGTTAAAACTGTCGATTGGTATTTAAGGAAGTATCTTGAACAATAATTCAAAACTCAACCTTCATCAAGTTTGCCAAGTCTAATCACTTTTTGCTATAATACTCTCAACTATGTTACAAATATAGCGGTATTATAAACAATAACCGCCATCTACGGAGACTCTCTTGATAAAAAAATGTTTATTCCCCGCAGCCGGGTACGGCACCCGTTTTCTTCCTGCTACCAAAGCCACTCCCAAAGAGATGCTGCCGGTCTTGACAAAACCCCTCATCCAGTACGGTGTCGAAGAGGCACTGGAAGCGGGCATTACCACCATGGCCATCGTCACCGGGCGTGGAAAACGTGCCATCGAGGACCACTTCGACATCAGCTACGAACTGGAGCACCAGATCAAGGGTACGTCCAAAGAGCCTCTGCTTGAAGAGATCCGTTCCGTCATTACAAAATGTACTTTTTCCTACACCAGACAACTGGAGATGAAAGGGCTGGGACATGCTATTCTCACAGGTGAAACACTTATTGGCAGTGAACCTTTTGCTGTTGTTCTTGCCGACGATCTCTGTGACAATGACGGCAGCGACCCGATACTCAAGCAGATGGTAAAGGTATTTGAGAAATACCAATGCTCCATTGTTGCCATCGAAGAAGTCCCTATGGATCAAACACACAAATACGGTGTCATTGCCGGAAACCTTGTTGACAACACTGACGACACATACCGGGTTACAAATATGGTAGAAAAACCAGACCCCAAAGATGCTCCTACAAACATGGCGATCATCGGACGCTACATCCTCACGCCTGACATTTTTGAGATCCTTGAAAAAACCAAACCGGGAAAAGGCGGAGAGATTCAGATTACCGATGCGCTGCTTGAGCAGGCGAAAAATGGCAAGGTCATCGCTTACAAGTTCAAAGGTAAACGGTTCGATTGCGGTTCGGTAGATGGGTTTGTGGAAGCTACGAACTATTTTTACGGAAAAAGCAGATAGATGAAAATATTTGTCACGGGCGGAGCGGGGTACATCGGTTCACACACCTGTGTGGAACTGCTGAACGAAGGGTATGAAGTTGTTGTCTACGACAACCTGTCCAACTCAAGTGTAGAGGCATTAAGGCGCGTAGAGGCGATCACTGGAAAAAAACTGCAATTCGTTGAGGGAGATATCCGCGATGAAGCTCTGATAGAACAGGCCATTGCAGGCTGTGATGGTGTCATCCACTTCGCGGGGCTCAAAGCGGTTGGTGAATCGGTAGAAAAACCGCTGGAGTATTATGACAACAATGTTCACGGCACCCTGTGTCTTCTACGAGCCATGCAGAAAAACGGCATTAAAAAGATCGTCTTCAGCTCCTCTGCGACCGTCTATGGCGACCCGGACTTCCTTCCCCTTACCGAAGAGCACCCACTGAGAACGACCAATCCTTACGGACAGACAAAGCTCGTCATAGAAGAGATGCTAAGAGACCTCTATGTTTCCGACAACAACTGGAGTATTGCCATACTGCGTTACTTCAACCCGGTAGGTGCCCATGAAAGCGGTACCATAGGAGAAGATCCGCAGGGCATTCCCAACAACCTGATGCCGTTCATTACGCAGGTTGCCGTGGGCAAACGGGAATTCCTTTCGGTTTTCGGTGACGACTACGACACCCATGACGGAAGCGGCGTACGCGACTACATTCATGTCGTCGACCTGGCAAAAGGGCATCTCAAAGCACTGGAGTTTCTTGACAAACCCGTATGTGAAGCCATCAACCTGGGTACCGGCAACGGATACAGTGTACTCGATGTCGTCAACGCCTTTGCAAACGCCTCAGGACAAAAGATCCCCTACAAAATCATGCCAAGACGCGCAGGCGATATTGCCGCCTGTTATGCAAATGCGGACAAAGCAAAAAATTTACTTGACTGGGAAGCCACGATGGATATCAACAAAATGTGTGAAGATAGCTGGCGGTGGCAGTCGAACAATCCCAATGGATATAATTATATAGAAGGATAATCTATGGTAGACTATATTATTGTTGGTGCAGGACTTTCTGCAGCAGTACTTGCAGAGAGAATCGCAACGCAACTTAACAAAAAAGTGCTTATTATAGAAAGGCGTGACCACATTGGTGGCAACTGCTATGATGAGAAAAATGAGAGCAATATACGTATTCATACTTACGGTCCACACCTTTTTCATACTAACAACAAAGAGGTAGTAGACTACTTGTCCCAATTTACTACATGGGAGGTCTACAACCATAAAGTCTTAGCCTATATAGACGGAAAAGAAGTAGCTATCCCTTTTAACTTCAATACTATCTATGATGCATTTCCGCCCCACTTGGCAAAAAAACTTGAAGAGAAATTGCTTGAAGCCTATGACTATAACTCCAAAGTACCTATTTTGGAACTTAAAAAATCAACCGACAAAGATTTACAGTTTTTAGCAGATTACATCTATGAAAAGATTTTTGTAAACTATACCGCTAAACAGTGGGGGATGAAGCCGGAAGAAATGGATGGTGCTGTTACAGCCAGAGTACCTGTCTTTATTGGTAGAGATGACCGATACTTCAATGATACTTACCAACAACTCCCTACCAATGGCTACACGGCTCTTTTTAGAAAAATGCTGGACCATCCAAATATCAAATTAATGCTCAATACTGACTTTAAGGAGATATGTTCATTAAAAGAGAAAGACTTTTACCTGTTCGGTCAAAAATTTGACGGTCATGTTATTTATACTGGTCAGATAGATGAGCTCTTTGACTACAAGTTTGGCGAACTACCTTACCGAAGTGTCAAAATGGTATTTGAGACTCTTTCACAAGAGAAGTACCAGGAAGCAGCAACCGTCAATTATCCTAACCAGTATGACTTTACGCGTATTACGGAATTTAAACACATTCACCCAGTCAATACACCCAATACCACAATACTGAAAGAGTATCCTCAAGCACATATCCCGGGGAAGACGACACCTTATTACCCTATATTCACAGATGAAAATCAAAAGAACTTTGACAAGTATTTAAAATATTCTCAGGAAATACCCAACCTAACGCTTGTCGGTAGACTTGCCGAATACAAATATTTTGACATGGATGATGCCGTAGAAAATGCTTTGCGTGTATTTCAGAGATTGAGGGATCAATAATTTGTTCGAATTTTTAAAAGCGATTTGGCAAAATCATAAATTACTTTTAGATCTTGTCAAAAATGATTTTAAACAAAAATATATAGGAAACTTTCTTGGTGTCGCCTGGGCAATTATACAACCCCTAATGACCATATTGATTTTTTGGTTTGTTTTTCAAGTGGGGTTCAAATCACAGCCTGTAGACAATGTTCCATTCATACTTTGGCTGATTGCGGGCATGATACCGTGGTTTTTCTTTTCAGAAGCGCTGATAAATGGTACAAATAGTATTCTTTCAAATTCATTTCTGGTGAAAAAGGTCGTTTTTCGTGTTAGCTTACTTCCTCTTATTCCATTAATGTCCTCTTTGGTGATACATCTGTTTTTTATTGTCTTTATGATAGGTATGTTTATCTACTATGGTTATTATCCTGATATCCACTGGATACAACTACCATACTATCTCTTGGCAACTGTCATATTGCTTTTAGGATTGTCATGGCTGACTTCTTCCGTTGTCGTTTTTTTCAGAGATATGGGACAGTTTGTCAATATGGTATTGCAATTCGCCTTTTGGCTCACACCGATTTTTTGGTCGATCAATATGATCCCGGAGAGATATCACTGGATCATAAAGCTCAATCCGTTGGTATATATTATTGAGGGCTATAGAAACAGTTTAATCTATCATAAATGGTTTTGGGAAGATTGGGAGATGACGCTCTATTACTGGATAGTTGCTGGAACTTTTTTCATTCTTGGCGGTATGACCTTTAAAAAACTTAGACCACACTTTGCGGATGTATTGTAATGAATGACATAGCCATTAAAGTAACGAACGTTACAAAAATTTATCATCTCTATGACAAACCACAAGACAGACTTAAAGAAGCACTCAATCCATTTAAAAAATCATACCACCATGACTTTTATGCTATGAATGATGTCTCCTTTGAAATAAAAAAGGGGGAAACTGTCGGGATTATCGGGAAAAATGGTGCAGGGAAATCTACACTACTTAAGATGATCACAGGAGTACTGACACCTACTTCCGGAACCATACAGGTTAATGGAAAAATAGCTTCTCTTTTGGAGCTTGGTGCAGGCTTCAATCCGGAAATGACCGGAGTTGAAAATATTTACCTTAATGGTACACTGATGGGCTTCAGTAGAGAAGAGATGGATGAAAAGATAGATGAAATTGTCTCTTTTGCCGATATTGGAGAATTTATTCATCAACCTGTGAAGATGTACAGTTCAGGTATGTTTGCAAGACTTGCCTTTTCTGTCATTATCAACCTGGATCCGGACATTCTTATTGTAGATGAAGCATTAAGTGTTGGAGATGTATTTTTTGTTGAAAAATGTATTACAAAAATACAACAATTTATAGCACATAAAGACAAAACGCTTATCTTTGTTTCACATGACCTGACCGTATTGAGAAGGATCGTCAATAGAGTTGTTTGGATGGAAAACGGCAAAAAGAAAATGGATGGACAATCAATGAGTGTTTTAGATGCCTATACGGCAAAAGATGCTCCTTCATCCAAGGAGTCAAACGAAACTGAAAATGATCTCAACCATATATCAAAAGAGTTTTTGTGGCAACAAAAAAAAGCACGTTTTGGTACGGGACAAGCCATCATAGAAAATGTTTATTTTAATCAGAATAAAGTGGATTTCAATACTGTTACCAGAATTAATACTTTGGAGACTTTCAGTATTGAAGTAAGCTATAAAATCGTTAACCCCATAGAGAGTCTTACACTCAGTATCGCTTTCTTCGAAGATATAAAAGGAATACACTGCTTTGGTATCTCACCACTGTTTCAAAACATTTCCTTGGATACACAAACAAAAGAAGGTAAAATACGCTGTACATTCGAAAGTTTTCAACTGCTTCGGGGAAACTATCAGGTAAGTATTGGTCTCTGGAATGAGTTGATTATTGTACCCTATGATTTACAGGAAAGAGTATATGAGGTCAGTGTGATTTCAGAGGAGAACCCAGAAGATGGGTTGTTTGTACCAAAATATAAATGGGAAGTATTGAAATGATCAATAAAATTAAAAATAAGATAAATCAGTTCCTATATAAAAGTGAACAACAGGTAGAACTGCTAACCAAGATCGCTGAGCAGCAAAAAGCTATTGAAGAGCAAACCCGACAGGCAAGTAATCATATTAGTAATTTAGAGCAAAGATTAAATTATCTTTTAGATAAAAATCCAAGAACACCAGAGAATCTCTTTCATGCCGTGTGTGAAGTTGCGCAAACTCAAACAGTGGCATTCATTACAGAAAACCTTAAAAAAGCAATTTGTATTACAAACTATGAAGAGTTTCTTACCTATGCCGTTGAAAACATAACAGTTGAAGGCAATATACTTGAATTTGGCGTATTCACGGGATACTCTATTAACTATATGTCCTCAAAGAAAGAAGAGATGAAGTTTTACGGTTTTGACTCATTTGAAGGCTTACCGGAGGTTTGGGAAGGATATCACTCTTTTGATTTCAATATGAATGGAAATATGCCTGAAGTAAATACCAATGTTACATTGATCAAGGGCTGGTTCGATCAGACATTACCAGTTTACACAAAAGAACATAACGAAAACATAGCATTGCTTCATGTCGACTGCGACCTGTATTCATCGACAAAAACCATATTTGAGCACTTGTCACCATATATAGTCAAAGACACTCTCATTATTTTTGATGAGTTTTTCAACTATCCAAACTATCAGGAACATGAAATGAAAGCATTTTTTGAATTTTCAAAAGAACATAATGTTCAGTATGAGTATTTAGCTTATTGTGGGGAAAGGGTACTCATTAAAATATCTTAATTATATGTTCCATTATATTCAAAGAAGAATAAAAATATTTTTCATATATCAATCTATTGTAAAAAATTTATGTGATAGTGTGATATTAATGTACAACTATAAAATCGAAATGAATGATTAAGTAGACTTAGCTTTAAAGGAATACAACAAACAATGAAAACAAAATCTACACCAATAGCGAATATCATATATCCAACTAAGAACCTATGTCTTGAAGAGCGTCTTTATTTTAAATCAGATAATCTATCATGGTACTCTTATGAAGATAGTACTTTGTATCTTAAAGAAGGGGCTTCAGTCCCTTTTGATACCTATTTCAATAGTTTTAGTCTTGGAAAATGGCAAGAAAATACTACTATTGAAGATATAGAGTTATATCTGGAAACCGAAGGTCATCTATTGTGCACTCTTTATCATATGGATGAAGAACATGTAATCCATACTGTCAGCATCAATGAAATCAAGCCATCTCAAAGTAAAATCACCATTTCTATACCTCAGTCTTTACAAGGAGGATTGTTATATTTTACGTTAAAGGGGCTCACTGAGAGTCAACTTAAAACTGCCCATTGGGCTACGAGTCAGGATGCTGAAAATATTGTAAAACTGGGTCTGTCTATCACAACTTTTAACAGACAAGAAGCTGTGAAAGCAAGTGTTTCCAGAATTTTGGACTTTTTGCATAAAACAGAGATAGATGCACATCTTTTGGTTGTCGATAATGGTAAAAATGTGGCACTTGAGGAAGATTCAAAACTTACACTCATTCCCAATGAAAACTTGGGTGGTTCCGGTGGTTTTGCAAGAGGTTTGTACCATCTAAAAGAAGAAAATGATGATTTTACACATTGTCTATTTATGGACGATGACGCATCATGTGAAACGGAATCCATCTTTAGAACGTACCAATTATTGGCATATGCCAAAGACGAAAGACTTGCAGTTGCCGGTTCCATGTTACTTGGCGACAAACCCAATATTCAATGGGAAAACGGTGCAAATTTTAATCAACACTGTATGCCATTAAAAAGTGGTTTCAATCTTTATGATATTCACCAAATATTAGATAATGACAAAAGCGTAACTTTCGATTATGGAGGATGGTGGTTTTTTGCTTTCCCCATAGCTATTGCCGAATATCCTTATCCTTTTTTTGTTAGAGGTGATGATGTGAATTTTGGATTACAGGAACAATTTCAACAAATTACTATGAATGGGATTGCAACTTGGGGTGATGATTTTTTTGCAAAAGAGTCACCTTTAACTCAATATTTAGATACACGTTCCCATCTTCTTCATCATTTACAAGTCCCGAAACTTAATAATGATTATCTGTCGATAATGAAAGTTTTTTGGCGTTTTATTATTCGTTATGCTTTTATGTATAAATATGCTTCAGTGGAAGCACAAAATGAAGCAATGAAAGATGTTCTAAAAGGTCCTGCTTTTTTTGAAAACAATATTGACATGAAAAATATTTTTTCAAAAATAGGACCATTGAATAATCAAGAAAAGATGGTAGAAGTCAACATTGATGATTATAAAGGTTCAGAATACTGTCCGGAACTAAAGTGGCATTGGCCTATGAAAACAATAAAACTGATAACATTAAATAGCCATCTTATGCCAAGTTTTTTGTTAAATAAAAAGTTAATTATTTTAAATAAAAATGAACATAGAATAGGTGCCTATTTTAGAAGAAAAGAAGTGCTGCTTTATGATAGTAAGACAAGACAAGGGTTTACACTACAACAAAATAAAAAACGTTTTTTTACCCTTTTAATGGAATCAATGAATCTCTCATATAAGATGTTTAAAAAACGCAAAACATTAACAAAAGAGTATCAAGACAAATATACTTACCTGACTTCAAAGGAATACTGGGAGAAACAGTTTTTCCCAGATAAAGATACTATATGAAAAAAATTGCAGCAGTTATTGTCACCTTCAACCGTATTGGCAAGTTAAAAAGAACTGTCCAAGCCTCTCTTTCGGAATCTTTTTCTGATATTGTCATAGTCAATAATGCTTCAACAGACGAAACCAAAGCGTGGCTGGATTCACTTAAGGATCCCAGGCTACATCTTCTCCACCTACCTGAAAACATTGGGGGTGCAGGTGGATTTCATAAAGGGTTTAAATATGTTGCTGATACTTTGGTGTCTGATTGGTTGGTATGCTATGATGATGATGCATATCCCCAAAGAGGCGCTATAGAACAATTCTTGCAAATGAAACTTGACAACGATGTCGCAAGTGCTGCAGCAGCAGTGTACCTTCCAAATGGTTCGATATGTTCCATGAATATTCCCAGATATAACCCTTTTACATCACTGAAATTCTATGTGGAAGATTCAGCACATCAGCAAGCCGATCAATTGACGATCGATATGTCTTCATTTGTCGGATATTTTATCAAGGTATCCTTGATCAGAGAGGAGCAATATTTCCCCAAAAAAGATCTGTTTATTTATGCTGACGATTTAATATATTCGTTGTATTGGACACAAAAAGGGTACAAACACCTTTTTATCCCTCAGATCAAGTTCATTCATGATACAGAAACTCTTGAAAATACAGATGAGGGGATCTATGCTCCGTTGTGGAAGGTGTACTACACATTTAGAAATGGAATCGAACTATATAGAAATATGAATAGACTAAGTGTATACCCCTATGCAATAGCAAAATATTTGCAACTTTTTTTACAAACCAAAAAATACCCAAAAGATCTACAAGCTTCATACAGAAAACTGATACACATGGCTTTTTTTGATGGCTTGAAAAGGGACTATTCTAAATCTTTTGACCAGATACGAGAATGTGCCAAAAGTAAAACCTCTCAATGAAACAATAGCATTCTGTAAGGGCATTAGAGGTATTTGACGATATAATATCGACATGAAATCACGAATACTCGTTGCAGCCCACAAGCCCTATGACTTTCCTCAAAATGCCCTCTACACACCCATACATGTCGGCAAAGTGACCACATCATCAGAGTTTGGAATATCAGGGGATGACAGCGGAGAGAATATTTCCGACAAAAACCCTTCCTTCTGCGAACTTACGGCACTCTACTGGGCATGGAAAAACGGCTTTTTCAAAGATATCGACTATTGCGGACTTGTGCACTACAGACGCTACTTCAAAGGCTCTCTTCCATTTTTGAAAACAGCCATACTCTCCGAAAAGGAGATAGCTGAACATATGGACACTTACGACATCATTCTGCCGCGCAAACGCAACTACTACATTGAGTCCATCCGATCCCACTACGCGCATGCGCACTACGAAAAGGATCTGGATATGACACGAAAGATCATGGAGGAGCAGTGCCCGGAGTTCTTGGATACTTTCGATACATTCATGTCCCAGAGAAGACTGCACCTTTACAATATGTTCATCATGCCGGTAGCTGAATTTGAGTCATATATAGCATGGCTGTTTGAAATACTTTTCGAACTGGAAAAGCGTACGGACACAAGCAATTACGATGATTACCAAAAACGCATTTACGGCTTTGTCGCCGAACGACTGTTGAATGTATGGGTACTACACCGCCAATACCATGTAAAGACGCTCTCTGTTGCACAGATTGAGGGCAGCGGCACCATTGGCAAGATCATTCCCTTTCTTAAGCGAAAATTATCAGGAGGGGCAAAAAGATGAAAGATTTTTTTTCAAAAATCATCTTTATAGCCACAGACCTGCTTTTCATTCTATTTTCGGTCTACCTTGCCGACCTTTTAAGAGATATACTGCCAAACCTCAGTCCCCACACAGTTACTCTACAGGAGTATATGACACTCTACCCCATCTATGTGATTCCCATTGTTCTCTTCGCCTATGAAGGCATTTATACCTATCGTTACGACTTCTGGCATGAGAGCAGACAGGTATTCAAGGGGCTGCTCTTCTCTGCCATTTTTATCTTCGCCTATCTGGCCATGACCAAAGCAGCGACAGACTACTCCCGTCTGGTCATCGGTATCTCCTTTGTGCTTATGACATTTTTCATCCCACTGGAAAAGAACATACTCAAGAAACTGCTCTACAGAGTGGGAATTTGGCAAAAAAAAGCCGCTATATATGGTGATGACCCCTTTCTTATCAAAGAGATCTACGGTAACCCTTATCTGGGCTACAATCGTCCAAGGAGTCATGAAATTCCATCCATTCTGTTTGTCAACTCACAGGGAAGTGATGCTAACAGCCTCAAAAAGATTATTGAAACACAGATACAGCAGAAGCATGAAGTGGTTTTCATTCCCTTGATCGATGATTACGACCTAACCCATTCACACATTTACCAACTCTCCAATACGCGTACCAACCTTATTGTTTTCAAGAACCGGCTCAAAAGCACTTATCGTCTTCTATTTCAACAAGGCTTCAACTATATACTGGCTATTCTACTTTTACCTGTTATTCTGCCTCTCATTGGCATTTTTGCCATTCTCATTAAACGCGAATCACCAGGACCCGTATTTTTTACGCACAATCGTGTGGGACAACATGGTAAAACCATTCCGACACTCAAGTTTAGAAGCATGTATGCCGATGCACAGGAACGTTTGGAAAAACTGCTTGAGACAGACCCAGACATACGTAAAGAGTGGGAAGAAAATTTCAAACTGAAAGATGACCCCAGAGTTACAAAAATCGGTTCTTTTTTACGTAAAACCTCGCTCGATGAACTGCCACAGATTTTCAATGTACTCAAAGGTGAAATGAACTTTGTCGGGCCAAGACCGGTCATACAGCAGGAGATAGACCAGTATTACAAAGAAGATGCTGTCTACTACTTTATGGTAAAGCCGGGTATTACAGGTCTTTGGCAGGTAAGTGGCCGGAGTGATACAGACTATGATTTCAGGGTGTCCACGGACAAGTGGTATGTCTCTAACTGGTCACTTTGGCTTGATATTGTCATTCTTTTCAAAACAGTCAAAGTCGTTTTGAAACGTGAAGGAGCGTATTAGTCGATTGAGGATTGAGGATTGAGGATTGAGGATTGAGGATTGAGGATTGAGGATTGAGGATTGAGGATTGAGGATTGAGGATTGAGGATTTTGACACAGATTTCCACTATTGTCAAGTACTCATATGCAATAATACTATTAGATGAAAAACTACTCAAAGGAAAAAGAATTGCAAAACGAAACACCATGTACCCCACAAGATACAATAGACCTGCGTGAGCTCTGGGCAGTACTTGTCCGAAGAAAGAAACTTATTTGGGGTGTTACTGCTGTTGTAACGCTGTTGGCTTTGATTTACGCATTTACAGCGAAACCAATTTACCGAGGCGGTGCACTTGTTGAGATAGGAGAGATAATCAACCCTACAGAAGTGGTTTTTAACAATAAACCGACAACTATTTTCTATCTGGATAATCCAAACACGTTAAAAGATATTGTTACCAGTGCAAAACAGGTAAATGCAGAAGTCCCAAAGAAAACAGACAACCTCTTACGACTCACTTATGATTCTACAGACAAAGACGCTATCACACCCCATCTTAAAAGTGCTATTGACTACATTATGCAACGACATCAGACAAAGGCTGCACATTACCAATACAAAGGTGCAAAAGTCCTTATGACTCAGGTTGTGGGAAAAGTAACTGTCGACACTGAACCAATCAAACCAAAAAAGAAACTTATTATTATTGTAGCCTTTATCACGGGACTGATGCTTTCGATCTTTTTCGCATTCTTTTTAGAGTTTATCAAAGGCATTAAAAATGATGATGGATGATGAAAATGTTACATGGTTCTCTTTTGGGTTTGGGTGCTATAATTCGCTAAAGAAAATTTGCCAAGGCAGATTGCAAGAGGAGAGCATATGCGGGTACTGACAGGGATACAGGCTTCGGGGAAGCTGCACATAGGGAACTACTTTGGAGCAATGAAGCCGATGGTGGAGCTGCAGGAAGAGCATGAGCTCTTTACATTCATTGCCAACTATCACTCGCTGACAAGCTCCACTGACGCAGACACACTCAGACAGTATACCATCGATGCAGCCATAGACTACCTCTCTGTGGGCATCGACCCGGCAAAAACCACCTTTTGGGTACAGAGCCATGTGCCGCAGGTGCTGGAGCTCTATTGGATACTCTCAAAATTCACACCGATGGGGTTGCTCGAGCGCGCACACTCCTACAAGGACAAAGTTGCCAAAGGCATTCCAGCTTCGCATGCACTCTTCAGCTACCCAGTACTGATGGCTGCGGACATTCTGCTTTATGATGTACAGAAAGTACCCGTAGGTAAAGACCAGATACAGCATCTTGAGATCACCCGTGACATTGCTGTCAAATTCAACAATGAATACGGTGAACTCTTTGTCCTTCCCGAAGCCATGGTCAATGAAGAGGTGGCAACCATTCCGGGTATTGACGGTCAGAAGATGAGTAAAAGCTACGGCAATGCCATAGACCTCTTCATGGAGAGTGAAAAGGCACTGCAGAAACGCTGTAACAAAATCGTTTCATCCTCTACACCTCTGGGTGAACCACTGGAGTGGGAAGGGTGCCACATCTACAATCTCGCTGCGCTTTTTCTGGATGATGAAGGGAAAAGAGAACTTCAGGAGCGTTACAAAAGCGGCAAAGAAGGCTACGGACACTTCAAAAAATACCTCAAAGAGCTCATTTGGGAAGAACTCGAAGAGGCAAGAGAAAAACGTGCCTACTATCTTGACCACATCGATGAAGTCCATGACATTCTGGCACTTGGCGCCAAAAAGGCAGGTGCCATTGCCACAGCCAAGATGGAGAAGGTCAGAGAGGCTGTCGGGCTGCTCTAACCCCTACTCTCCGACAATATTTTCAAGCTCATCACCAATGGTATCACCATTTTGCGCCGTTTTGGGTTTGACATCTTCCAGGCTCTCTCGGGAGGTTGTTTCTTTTTGCTTCGTATAGTTCTCAAGACTCTCCACATACGCTTTTTTACCGTCTGTATTCAATGCCGCTTCTACCTCGTTTGAAGTCTCTTCACTCTGAACCTTGACAGTATTTTTTGTACTCTCTTTAGTCGGATCAACCTTCACATCTTTGTCTTCACCATAGGATTCAAGACTCTTCAGGTAAGCTTTCTTCTGTGCTTTTTTATCTGGAGGGGACTGCTCCGGATTTACTACCGATACAACGGCATAATCTTCCTTTATCATATTGTACTTGACAACAAGTACAATCACGAGTAGAAAAAGCAGTACCACAAGCGATACAATCAGGTTGTCTAAAAATTTTTTCATCACAGGCTCCTTAGTTGGTTACCGTTGTAAAGCCGAGGATCTTCCACATTTGGAATCCTCCGCGGTAGTAGAGAATTTTATCGGCGGGATACCCCAGTTTCAAAAAGGCTTTGATAAACGCTGCAGACTTCTTGCACCACAGACCGTGACAGTAGAAAGCTACTGTTCGCGCCTTGGAAGCATCAAGCGTACCGTCTGCCAGCCGTTTGGCTCCCAGTACACGGATGATCTTTTCCATTTTATCATGGTCGTTGATTACTTTGAATGGGATATTGACCGCTCCGGGAATGGACTCTTTTTTGTAATATGCTTTCGAGCGCAGATCAACCAGAAGCCCCTCTTTTTTATTGACCTTGTTTTTCAAAAAGCTAAGCAGTTCCACTTCACCGATTGTGCGTACTTTATCATTGATTTTGATGGGTTGAATGGGATGTCCGGGATGATAGGTCTTGGCATACTCCCCGGTTAGCTTGTTCTTCGTATCCTGAATACGGTGAATTTTAACCGCCTTACCTTTATGGTATACATAAATATACGAAATTTCCGGGGTGATCTTTACTTTATCGTATTGTCCGGCAACAGCAAACGCCGCCACCGATAGAAAAATAATAATCCGTTTCATCTTACTGCTCCTTCTTTGGTATGATCGTTGTCAGTCCAAGCAATTGCCATGCCTGCATACCGCCGCGATAATACTTTAGTTTTTCTGGGGGATAGCCAATCTCTATCAGTGCGTGAATCGCCGTAGGGGACTGCCCGCACCATGCACCGTTACAGTAAAAAAGAAGCTCTTTGGCATTTTTAAAGTCATATTCCCCATCCCGGTCGTACACCACACCGAGCGATTTCAGTACCGCTTCGCGCTCCGGTGTATCGTTCAAAAATATTTTAAACGGGATATTCCTTGCGGTAGGAATGGCCGATTTGTAGTACCAATTTGGCAGTCTTGCATCAATAAATACACCTTGATGATTCTTGATAAAGTCAAGCAACTCAAGCTCACCATAGGTCTCTACCTTGGGTGCTGCTTCAAAGGGCTGAATAAAAAACGGCGGTGAAGGCCGTGAGGTCAATGCGTAAGTATTGGTAAGGTAGCTTCCCGGACGCTGTTCACGTTCGATCTTGTAGGTCTTTCCGTCATCGCCTTTTACTTCGACAAACGGTACACCATCGGTAATCTCCACCGTTGCCGCCTGAAGCATACAGGCAGCTGCACCAAGTGCTATCATTATCTGTTTCATGCTCTCTCCTTTATGTGGTTAAGAAGCCATTCATAAAGGTTATGAAGAGGTAACGACACATTGCAGTATTTCACTGTAATGGGCAGATATACTATCCTCTACAGGATATATACCTTTCCGACCTTGCTTCACAACAAGTGTGGCTTTTTCCATACAGTCTAACCGTATATACCCATTGTAGACCCAAAATACTTAGGGCTTTATTAGTTTTGTTATTTTTTAATGATAATTTATGTTGATATATTAAGTAGTTATTTTACTTATAAATATAACTTTTTTATAAAGTGATGGAGAGAGGAGAAACCGACACCTTCCTGCCAATCAGGTTTACGACACTCTTTTCTTCTATAACACCCGTGGCATAGATATGCAGCTTCGTTGTACCCTCATTTTGATGCCCTTTTTCCTGTGCAAGTGCCAAGAGCCGCTTTGCGATCGCATCTCCGGTATGAATGAGATTTAGCCGATGTGCCATGATCTTTTCGATGAGATTGGAAACCAGAGGGTAATGCGTACAGCCCAGTACAATGGTATCGACCCCCTCTTTTCGCATCGGTTCCAGCCATCTGCGCAGCATGGTTTCGGTTTCGGGATGTTCCGTTTTTCCCTGTTCTATCTGCTCGACAAGCCCGGGGCAGGCCTGTTCATAGAGACTGATCTCTCTTTTTCCCACATGTGCATCGACAAGCTGCTGATATTTCTCCCCCCGCAGTGTCGCCGGTGTCGCCAGTACCCCTACCTTACCGCTGCGTGTCGTCTCGATGGCAGGTTTGATGCCGGGCTCCGTACCGACAATAATGAGATCCGGATATGCTTTTCTCAATGTTTCAATGGCTGCAGAGGTAGCAGTGTTACAGGCAACCACCAGCGCATCGATCTGATGTTTTTCTATGAAGTAGCGTGTAATGTCAAGTGAATAGGAAAGAATTTGTGCTTTTGTTTTTTCACCGTAAGGTGCATGTTTTGTATCGGCAATGTAGTAGAGGTCAACACCCTTCAGCGTGGCAAGGATAGACTTGACTACGGTGAGACCGCCCAAACCGGAATCAAACACTCCGACACGGAGTGTTTGAATTGATGATTGAGAATGGAGGATGGATGATGACTTCATACAGATTTACTCTTTGCAGATTTAATGATTGCGGTCAGAAGACGAATAATTGAATCAAGTTCATTTTGAAGTGTTCTCATATTATCTGTACCATTGGGGAGATAGTGGGTTTCAATCAGTAATCTAAGCCAATATCGCGTCTCTTTGGCTTCTTTTAGTGATATGGAAAGCTTGGAGATGAAATCTTTTCTGCTTTGAGCATCCTGTGCCTCTGTTATATTTGCTCCAATAGAGGTTCCCGCACGTAAAAGCTGCTCTGAGAGGGTAAATTCGCGCTTCTCTTTTTTTAAGTAGTTAGCAAGTTTTACAATACGAACAGCAAAACAAAACGAAAGATCAACAATTTCGTTTTGTCCTGCCATCACTACTCCTCAATCTTCAATCATCCATTATCAATCCGCGAAGCGCTAAGCTCCTTCGTTCATCATCGAAAGGAACTCTTCATTGCTTTTGGTCTTGAGCATTTTGGAGTAGAGGAATTTGAGACCTTCAACCTCTTCCATGTTCTGCATTGCATTGCGCAGTGCCCAGACTTTCTGAAGCGTTTCAGGGTCAACCATCAACTCCTCTTTACGTGTACCGGACTTGGTCACATCGATGGCAGGGTAGATACGTCGCTCGGCAACGTGGCGGCTGAGAACCACTTCGGAGTTACCCGTTCCCTTGAACTCTTCGAAGATTACCTCATCCATACGTGAACCGGTGTCGATAAGCGCTGTGGCAATAATGGTAAGGCTGCCGCCCTCCTCAATGTTACGCGCTGCACCGAAAAAACGTTTTGGCTTATGGAGTGCATTGGCATCGACACCACCTGAGAGGACTTTCCCCGAACTTGGTGTCACAGTATTGTAGGCACGTGCCAGACGGGTGATGGAGTCAAGCAGTATGACCACATCTTTGCCCATCTCGACACGTCTTTTGGCTTTTTCAATGACCATTTCGGCAGTACGCACATGGTTTTGCGCCGGCAGGTCGAAGGTGGAGGCGTACACTTCCCCTTTTACCGAGCGCTGCATATCGGTCACCTCTTCCGGACGCTCGTCAACAAGCAGTACCATCAAAGAGGCATCGGGGTTGTTGTGTGTCACACCGTGTGCAAGCTCTTTGAGAAGCTCGGTTTTACCCGTTCTTGGCGGCGCGACAATGAGTGCACGCTGTCCTTTCCCGATAGGAGCAAAGAGGTCAAGCACACGCCCTGTAAGCTTCATGGGGTTGTACTCCATTTTCAGCTGTTCGGTAGCATAGAGCGGGGTAAGATTGTCAAAGAGCGGACGCTGCTTGGATTTCTCCGGCGGCAGATAGTTGATCGCTTCAATCTTCAGCAGTGCGTAGTACTTCTCCTGATCTTTGGGCGGGCGTACCTGACCGGTAACAATATCCCCGTTACGCAGTGCGAAACGTTTGACCTGGGTACCGCTGACATACGTGTCGTTGCCCGAGTTGGCAAAGTTGCCGTCAATGGAACGCAGGAAGCCGTAACCGTCAGGCATGATTTCGAGGATTCCCGTGTAGAGGATGAAGCCGCCCTGACTCACCTGCGATTTGAGTATTTCAAAAATAAGGTCTTTTCGCTGAAATTCATTGGGGTTCTCTACCCCTACCTCTTTGGCAATGGTGACGAGTTCATCGAGGGGTTTTTTCTGGAGGTCTTCGATTTTGTAGCCCTGAACGGGAACGTGGGTTCTGTTTTTTTTGCCGGTATTGCCGTTACCGTTGGATTTTTTGGTGTCGCTCATGATTCCTCTTGTATTTCTTTAGGATTAGCTTTAAATTGGAGATAAATAGTAGTACTTCCGACTGCTATGTAGTGGGTGTATTATAATCCTTTTTTACTGAAATGTCAAACCTTTAATGCAAAGGCGACTATAATAGTTAAAACAAAGCAAGGAGCCGGAAAATGTCCGTTGAAGCCCATATTAAAAAAGTATTGAATACGGTAGAACAGCACAGTCCCGGGCAGCAGGAGTTCTACCAGGCAGCCCATGAAGTCCTCTATTCGTTAATCCCTTTGCTGAAAGAAGACGAACGGTATGACCATTTCAATATTCTCGAGCGTATTACCATACCTGAACGTACCATTATTTTCAGGGTCAGCTGGGTAGACGACCACGGCATCATTCAGACCAACATCGGCTACCGCGTACAGTTCAACTCTGCCATCGGGCCCTACAAAGGAGGATTGCGTTTTCACCCTACTGTCAACCTCGGTATCATTAAATTCCTCGGTTTTGAACAAATTTTCAAAAATGCACTGACAGGATTGCAGATCGGCGGTGCGAAAGGGGGCAGCAACTTCGACCCCAAAGGCAAAAGCGACAACGAAATTATGCGCTTTTGCCAGGCTTTCATGACGGAGCTTTACCAGCACATCGGCGAAACACGCGACATCCCCGCAGGTGATATCGGTGTGGGTGCCCGTGAGATCGGCTATCTCTTTGGTCAGTACAAAAAAATCACACGGCAGTTTGAAGGGGTACTCACAGGAAAAAGCATCAACTGGGGCGGTTCCAAAGCCAGAAAAGAGGCTACGGGCTACGGTTCGGTCTACTTTGCCGAGAATATTCTCAAAAAGTATGGTCAGAGCCTTGAGGGGAAACGCTGCTGTGTTTCCGGTTCGGGAAATGTAGCGACCTATACCATAGAAAAACTCTACCAAATGGGCGCGCTTCCAGTTACCTGCAGCGACAGCAGAGGAACCATTTACCATGAAAACGGTATCGATCTCAATACGCTTAAAGCCATTAAAGAGATCAACCACCAGTCACTCGAAGTCTACGACCAGGTACACCCCGATGCAGTCTATACGCCGGTAACACACTACCCCGAAGGACGTCATGCCGTCTGGGATGTTCCCTGTGACATCGCTTTCCCAAGTGCTACGCAGAACGAGCTCAACCTTGAAGATGCCAAAGCGCTGGTCAAAAACGGCTGCATCCTCGTCAATGAAGACGCCAACATGCCTACCACCCCTGATGCCGTTGACTACTTCAAGAAAAAAGGTACATGGTTCGGTCCAGGCAAAGCGGCCAACGCCGGCGGGGTTGCCACCAGTCAGCTTGAAATGAGCCAAAATGCCAGTATGTCCCACTGGACTTTCGAAGAGGTTGACATTAAACTGCGACAGATCATGAAAAACATCTTCGATACCTGTTATGACACATCCGTAGAATTTGACCATGAAGGCGACCTGGTAGCCGGCGCCAATATTGCAGGCTTCAGAAAGGTAGCTGACTCAATGATCGATCAGGGATCGGTGTGATGATGGATGATGGATGATGGATGATGGATGATGGATGATGGATGATGGATGATGGAAATTTTGCATGGGTTGCTTGAAGCGAAGCTTAAAAGTCCGGTATATGGTAAAGTATTTGCTTGAAAAAACACCCCCTCTTTTTCACTGCAATCCGTAATAAAGGAGCGGAGGGTACAGCAGTACGCCTGTGAGGAAAAACCATCCGGGCATACGCCATTCCAGCATTGCGGCCAGTTCGGCAGGAATCTGCTGTTTGATAAAAATCGCTTTGATCAATTCAAGTTTGTAGAAGATATCAAACACTTTCATGGCAATGATCATGACCGTATAGAAGTTAAGGCTGTCCGTAGCAAGAATGACAAAGAGCATATAATAGAAGCTCGGATGCATCAGAAAAAAAAGAAAAATACTCTTTTTGTACCAAAAATAAAGACGCTGTATCACACCGTACAGGGTATCTGCACGCTGCATGGCTGCTTCAAAAAGTTCCAGTACAACAAGAATGAGGGTCAGGGTCAATGCATTTTCCATGCGGAATATTATCCTTATTTCGATAAAATCTTTTAAAATTCTCCAAGCAAGGATACCACGTTTGCCAAAAGTTCCCTGTACCCACTGCCACCTCGAGTTTGATGAATCGGTAATGATTACCGAAACCCATGGGGAAGAGACACTCTACTTTTGCTGTAAAGGGTGCCAGGGGGTCTATCATCTGCTTGAAAGTGAAGGGCTTGACACCTTCTATGACAAACTTGGCGATACCAAACTTCAGCCAGCCACCCAGCAGCATGATGACCTGGAAAAATTTGATCTTGAAGGGTTTAAAAACAAATATATCAAAACAACCGAAGACGGGCTGAACGAAATTTACCTTATCATCGAAGGGATCCACTGTTCTGCCTGTGTCTGGCTCAATGAAAAAGTACTGCATAAAACCGACGGCGTCATTGAAGCGACCATCAACTATACCAACAACAAAGCCAAAGTAGTTTGGGACCCTGACGAAATCCGACTCTCCAAAATCATCGAAACGATCCGTTCTATCGGATATAACGCCTACCCATACGACCCTGCGTTACAGGAAGAACGGGCAGAAAAAACAAAGAAAGAGTATTACGCGCGTATTCTTGTAGCCGTCTTTGGTGCCATGAATATTATGTGGATCGCCATTGCTCACTATGCCGGTTACTTTACCGGGATGGAGCAGCGCTTTAAAGACATTTTGAATGTGGCGGAATTCATCCTTGCCACACCGGTACTTTTTTACAGCGGATGGATCTTTTTCAGGGGCGCCTACTACGGGTACAAAAACCGCATTGTCAACATGGATACCCTCGTTGCCTCCGGTGCACTTTTGGCATACATCTACTCCATCTATGCCATGGTAAGCCACAATGGCGAAGTCTATTTTGACTCAGTGGTCATGATCATTACCTTTGTCCTTGTCGGAAAATACCTTGAGGTGCTCAGTAAAAAACATGCTGTCGATACGCTCGATTCTATTATGGGAAGTACCCCGACAGAGGTCACTCTTGTAGAAAACGGAGAAAAAACCCTTGTCAGTGTTGAAAATGTGACCATGGGCGACATCATCGAACTCAAACCGGGTGAGAAGGTGGTGATTGACGGTATTGTCACCCAGGGAGAAGGCTCTTTTGATGAAAGTTCCCTTACGGGCGAAAACCTTCCGGTACTCAAACAGATAGGGGATCCGGTTTTAAGCGGTTCAATCTGCCTGGATTCGGTCATCCGCTATGAAGCGACCAAAGATGCTTCAAGTTCACTCCTCTACTCCATTGTCTCTTTGCTGGAAGAGTCCATCACCAAAAAACCGCGTATCGAACAGCTGGCTGACCAGGTGTCAGGCTATTTTTCAGCCGTCATTCTTACACTCGCACTGCTGACCTTTGCCGGCTGGTGGTACTTTGGCGGAGCGTTTGAAGAGGCACTGATTACAGGGATCTCTGTCATTGTCATTGCCTGTCCATGTGCACTGGGTATGGCAACTCCCATGGCAACGCTTGTGGGCATCGGCATGGCGGCCAAACACAACATTTTGTTTAAAGAAGCCGGCTACCTGGAGACGATGGCGAAAAGTGATCTCCTTGCCCTGGACAAAACCGGTACCATTACCGAAGGCAGACCTTCCGTTGTCAACCAACAAACGTTTGAAGGATACGATGAGAACCTACTGTACGCTCTGGTTTCCACATCCAAACACCCGGTTTCCGAGGGGATCAGACGTTATCTCGAAAAAAACGGGAAGACCTTTCCCCCCGTAGCGCTGGATGCCATCAAAATCGTTCAGGCAAAAGGGGTAGAAGCTGTCTATGAGGGCAAAAAGCTCAAAGGGGGCAACGCTGCATTCATGCAGGCATCCGGGATTGCATGCAGTGATGATACGGCACATACCCTCTTCTACTTTGCCGTAGACGGTAAACTCGCAGCACGTTTTGAATTGAGCGATACCATACGAGAAGGCGCCAAAGAGGCCATTGCCAACATTCAGCGTATGGGCATCCGGGTTGTCATGCTGACAGGAGACCATGAAGCGAGCGCCCGGAGTGTGGCAGATGCTGTCGGTATAAAGGAAGTCCATGCCAGACTGCTTCCACAGGATAAAGCGGCACTTATTGACACATTTCATGAAGAAAAACATATTGTGGTAATGGCCGGAGACGGTATTAACGACACCATTGCCCTTGCCCGTTCGGACATTGCCATAGCCATGGGAAGCGGTGCCGATGTTGCCATCAGTGTCAGTGATGTCGTACTTCTCGATGAGAAACCCAAAAGCCTTTATGAGGCTTACCGTATCTCACGCCGTACCTATCGTGCCGTCAAGGAAAACCTCGGTTTTTCACTTCTGTACAATACCATTGCCGTACCGTTTGCCATTGCCGGTTTCGTCAATCCGCTTGTTGCGGCACTCGCCATGAGTTTGAGTTCGCTTGTGGTTGTCGGAAACTCCATGCGGATTAAATGGTTAAAACTAAAATAAGGAAACATGCATGTCAGAAAATATTGTCATTCTTATGCTGGGTATTTCGACCTTTCTTGGGGCACTCGGGCTTGCTGCCCTGCTCTGGGGACTGAAAACAGGACAGTTTGACGACCAGTCCAAATTTCTTGACGGGGCACGGTTCGACAATGAAGAAGAGCTTCGGGATGCCGTGATGATGGAAGAGAAACGCAAGGCACAAAAAAAGAAAAAAGAAAAAAAGGATGCGTATCGTCCTGCTGATTAGACATAAATTTCTCAAAAATGGTGTCAACTAATAGGCGCATAATCAAAGTGATGTTATGATATGAATAAATATTAATATCATTGGAGAAGATGCATGAAAAAGTTTATCTGTACAGCAGCTGTTTTGGGAATTACTCTGGTACAGGCAAGCAGCCTCGGAATCAATGTGAACAGTGACGATGTTGAAGTCAATGGAAAGATGGATATCACGTCCGCCATTGGATTTGGCAGCGGGACAAGCTATTTTTTAAGTGCGGACTATCTGCATACGGACGATGACAACCTCTTTAAAGCCGGTTTTGGCGCTTCGAACACACTCAGCGGGGCAGAGGGACTTACCTTTACCTTCGGTCTTGAAGGAGTCTTTGGCGACAGCTATGTTGCCATGCCGCTCTTTGGTGAAGCAAAACTGAGACTCCCTCTCGATGAGCCCATGCCGGCAACCTCTTTGAGTGCACGGTTTGATTATGCACCTTCCGTACTCTCATTTGTCGATGCAGACCAGTACCTGGAATACCGTTTTGAAGCAGATGTTGAAGTCATCAACAATGTGCATCTCTATGGCGGTTACCGTAACATCGATACAGATTACGAATCTCACGACTACAACCTTAACGACAGCTGGTACGGTGGACTCAAGATCAACTTCTAACACGCGACGCAAAAGTGATCGATTTTATTCTGCACGCAACAATAGGCTGAGTTCTATTTTATGCGTGTTGCCGTAATATCCCCAAAGAGGATCAAATCTTCAAGCAGCGCTTTGTTTGCAATACCGTCTTTTCCGACTGCAAGCTGTAAATGCCCCTCTTTGCTGGTAAATATTTTTTGATGAATAATCGCTGTGGCATACCATGCAGCTTTGCTGCCAAGTTTTGACACATATGTTTTTTCCTCTTGAGGGGTAGGAAGGATCACCGTCACCTTCCCTTTTTGTTTCTCTGCGCCTACTGCACTGAACTGGTAAGTACCGGCCTTGTGTTTGTCGGGGAGCAGTCTGTCCAGATTGAAATAGAGTGTCAAAAGATCGTTTTTGCTGTAAAATCCCAATCGCTTCTGTTCCTGTTCCACCAGTTTGCCCCCACGGTACTTTTGATAGTTCTTCAGTACCCTTTTTCTGCGATGATCTATGGTATAGGTTTTGACAACCCGGGTATCACGGTAACGCCGCACCACCTCATACCGGTCACTGACAAGCAAACCGTTTTCAATGTGTCCAACAGAACGGTGATGTTCTTTGCGATGGCCGCTGAGTGTTGCTGCAAGGCCTGTAGCAGCCAGGCGGATATCGATAGTATAGCTTTTGCTGTGCCTCTCCATCTGTGCATGTGCCTCACCGATTTTACCGACAATACCGTAGGCAACATCATAATCTGCCTTCAGTATTTTTGCCGGTAATACCGTCAGACATAATACGATTAAGCCCACAACCGATATAATCACTTTCATATTATTTCATCCTTTGATCATCAATGACATACTATTGTACAGCATGATTGTGGAAAAAAAGCAGAAAAACCATGGCAACAACAGAAACAAATACCACCCTACTGGCAAAAGAGTCCCTGAATGTCATTAATTCATTCGACACCAGTATTATCGGCAGTGTCCAGAAACAGCTCGCACCCGTCTATGACGCCTACCCGGTACTGACTACCGTAATATGGGGGATCCCCCTCGCCAATCTCATTGCAGCAATAGCACTTTTCCTACTGATTCTCGGTCTCCGCAAAATATTTACCAATATTGTACTTGTTTTTCTCCATGAACTCAGTAAACGGACAAAAACATATTATGATGACCGTATTATTTCCGCGCTCAAACATCCGATACGTTTTCTTTTCATTGTCATTGCCCTGCATCTGTTTTTTCTTCTAACCTTCAAAGAAACACCAACGATCAAACACTTTCTCGACTCATTGGTGATCTACACACTCTTTTGGGCGATTCTCAATATTATCGAGGCACTCAAAGAACTGGCGTATGCAGCAACATCACGGTTCAACCCGGATCTTTCCAGAGAGATGGGCAACTTTATCCTTACGATTGTCAAAATTTTCATCGCCGGTATCGGCCTTGCAGCCATCTTAACTGTCTGGGGTATCAATGTCACCGCACTGATCGCATCTCTCGGACTTGGCGGTCTTGCCTTCGCACTTGCGGCAAAAGATACCGCTTCCAACCTCTTCGGCTCCTTTGCCCTGCTTGCAGACAAATCCATCCGTATCGGAGAATGGGTGAAAGTCGGCGGGGTTGAAGGCGTGGTCGAAGATGTAGGGATGCGTACAACCAAGATCCGTTCATTTGAAAAGACACTTATCACCGTTCCCAATCAACTCGTAGCCAACCAGCCTATTGAAAACTTTTCAAGACGCGGCATCCGGCGTATCAAAATGCACATCGGGCTGACCTACGGCACCACTTCCGGGCAACTGCTGAAGATAAAAGCCGACATAGAAACCATGCTTAAACACCATGAAGGCATCAGCCAGGAAGATTCACTGATGGTCTATTTTGATTCCTTTGGTGATTCGTCACTCAACATCTTCATCTACTGCTTTACCGCTACAGCAAACTGGGCAAAATATCTTGAGATCCGCGAAGATGTCCATGTGAAGATCATGCAGATCGTCGAAGCAAACGGCAGCAGTTTTGCCTTCCCTTCGCAGAGCATCTATGTCGAAAGCCTGCCTGCCGAAACATGACCATCACTCTCTGTTAATCCAAAAGGTGCGTGATTACGCACCCTACAATCGAATAATATGGTATAATACTCCCAATAAACACATACACTTCGTATTTACCCAAAGAAAGAAACACCCATGACATCAGAACAACCCCTTAAAAAAGTTGCCATTCTCGGCCGTCCCAACGTCGGCAAAAGCTCACTTTTCAACCGTCTTGCAAGGCAGCGTGATGCGATTACCTCCGATATGAGCGGTACCACACGTGATGTGAAAAAACGCATTGTTACCATCAGTGAAAACCGTGATTTCGAGATCCTTGACACCGGCGGCATCGACTACAGCAGCGAACTCTTTTCCAAAGTGGCCGCGTTTTCACTCAACGCTGCAAAAGAAGCCGATGTGATCGTCTATATGGTTGACGGCAAAACCATCCCTGACGAAGAGGACAAAAAGCTCTTCTATGATCTGCAGCAGCTTGGCAAGCCGCTGGCACTCGTGGTCAACAAAATTGATAATGACCGTGAGTTCGAAGAGCGTTTTTTCGACTTTTACGAATTTGGTGCGGAAGCGACTTTTCCCATGTCCGTCAGCCATAACCGTTATTTTAACGACTTTTATGCCTGGCTGGAGCAGCATATCCCGCCACGTGAAGAGAAGCCGGAGCTTCAGCTTGAAGCTGCCGAAGAGGCTGACCCTTTTGGTGAATTCATTACCGACATCAACGCTACTGTTGAAGAGGAAGACAGAGAGATCAATGTCGCGATCATCGGGCGTGTCAATACCGGCAAAAGCTCGCTGCTCAATGCACTGCTTGGAGAGGAGCGCTCCGTTGTGTCCGATGTTGCGGGAACAACCATCGACCCCATCGATGAATCGGTAGAATACAACGACTACAAGATCACCTTCATCGATACTGCGGGTATCCGACGCCGGGGTAAGATCGTGGGCATAGAAAAATATGCGCTCGGACGTACCGAAGCGATGCTTGAAAAGGCAGACATCGCACTGTTAATGATCGATGCAACCACCGGTGTCCTTGAGCTTGACGAGCGTATTGCAGGCTTGATCGAGAAGTACCGTCTCGGCGCACTCATTGTGGTGAACAAATGGGACATCCGCGGAGAGAAGCGTTATGAAGAGATGGTCGATGACATCCGTGATGAGCTGAAGTTTCTCCACTATGCACCGCTTATTACCATTTCGGCAAAGACAGGTATGCGGGTACACAAGATCCTCGACCAGATCACAGCGATCTATGAGCGCTATAAACAGCGCATCCCTACCTCCAAACTCAACGATACCCTGCGCGAAGCGATGGCACGCCACCATGTGCCAAGCCATAACGGTGCAGTCGTCAAGATCAAGTTCGCCACGCAGTATGAGAGCAAACCGCCAAAAATTGCACTTATCACCAACCGTCCCGACGGACTGCACTTCAGTTACAAACGCTACCTTGCCAACTTTATCCGAAGCCGCTTCGATTTTGAAGGGGTGCCGCTTGATATTGTCGCACGAAAACGGGGCGAACGTTTTGAACCTGAGGAAGCGTAGGGTATAATAACGACATACTATTGCCAAAGGAAGTCTGTATGTCCATCCCAAAGTCTATTTTTCGCGAATATGATATTCGCGGTATTTTCGAAAAAGAGCTCAATGAAGAGAGCGTTAAACGTATCGGGTACCATCTTGGCCAAAAGATCGGCGGCAACCGTATTGTTGCCATTGGGTATGATGCCCGTTCCCACTCGCCAAAGCTGCGGGACTACCTCGCCTCAGGGCTCAATGCCGCAGGCTGTACCGTGCTTGACATGGGCATGGTCGCCACACCTGTCAACTATTTTGCCAACTATCAGCCCATTAGAACCCTCACCCCCAATCCTCAATCCTCAATCCTCAATCCTCAATTGGACGCATCGATCGATGCGTCCATTATGATTACCGGATCACACAACCCTCCCGAATACAACGGCTTCAAGATCACGGTTGACCGCGCGCCCTTCTTTGGTGATGCTATTTATACACTTGGAGACGAAGTCGTTGCTGACAGCCAGAGAGTCCTTGCAGACAATACACACACCATAGATATTGATGTCAAAACCCCCTATATCGACTTTATGGTCAATGAATTTGCACATCTCAAAGGGCTGAAAAAGAAGATCGTACTTGACTGCGGCAACGGGGTAGCCGGGACTGTCGTAACCGACATTTTCGATGCACTGGCACTTGACTACCGGGGGCTCTACTGCGAACCTGACGGTACCTTTCCCAACCACCACCCCGACCCCAGCGAAGAGAAGAATCTTGCCGACCTCAAAGCGGCACTGGCACAGGAGGGTGACATTGGCTTTGCCTATGACGGCGATGCCGACCGCATTGCCGTACTGACACACAGACACAACATCAAAGGTGACCAGATGGCACTGCTCTTTGCCCTTGGGATGGAGAACCCCACTGTTATC
>Ga0256829_1000497_pt1 | contig 39138 bp, 35 predicted proteins | sample 131447metaG_FD_185979 | JGI IMG/M metagenome (GOLD analysis project Ga0256829, IMG submission 185979) | Hydrothermal vent microbial communities from Lau Basin, Pacific Ocean - 131-447 | ecosystem: Environmental > Aquatic > Marine > Hydrothermal vents | place: Pacific Ocean: Lau Basin | collected... | reverse complement strand
CATCTGAATACTACCGTCGCCGGTAACCACTACCGAGGTAGCATCTGGATGAGCAAACTGTACGCCCATGGCTGCTGGTAATCCAAAGCCCATGGTGCCTAAGCCGCCCGAATTGATCCACTGACGTGGTTTAGCATAAGGGTAATACAGCGCTGCAAACATTTGGTGTTGACCAACATCAGAGCTTACATATGCTTCACCATTGGTGTGCTTGTATAAAGCTTCAATAACACGCTGAGGCTTAATGACTGTGTCGCCTTGGTCATAGTTCAAGCATTGGCGAGTGCGCCATTGGTTGATCTGCTGCCACCAATCTGCCAACTTTGTTGTTTGCTCTGATAGGTCAGCTTCATTTACGAGTTCCAAAATTTGGTCTAGTACTTTATCGACTGAACCTACCACTGGAATATGTGCATTTACCGTTTTAGAAATAGAAGCAGGGTCGATATCTACATGGATAATGTCTGCATGAGGGCAGAACTTATCAACATTATTTGTGACGCGGTCGTCAAAACGAGCACCAAGGGCAACAATGCAATCGGCATTGTGCATGGTCTTATTCGCTTCTAACGTACCATGCATTCCCAACATTCCAACAAATTGATCGTGGGTACCGGGGAAAGCACCAAGCCCCATAAGCGTACAGGTAACTGGCGTGTTCATTTTTTCAGCGAGTTCGATCACTTTTGCTGAAGCCTCACATGCTACTGCACCACCACCGACGTAAAGTACAGGGCGTTCGGCTTTTAGTAACGATGCAACTGCTTTTTTGATTTGCTTTGGATGGCCTTTTTCCGTGGGGTTGTATGAACGCATACTCACGTCATTGGGGAACACGTAAGGGTGTTCTTCAGCAACGTTAACCAGGTCTTTCGGTAAGTCTACAACCACAGGACCCGGACGACCTGTATTGGCAATGTAGTAGGCCTTTGCAATGGCTTCTGGAATATCAACCGCGCGTTTCACCAAAAAGCTGTGCTTAACAATAGGACGGGAACAACCAACCATGTCTGTTTCTTGGAACGCATCTTCACCAATGTGCTTTGACGGTACCTGACCAGACAACACCACCATAGGAATAGAGTCCATGTAGGCTGTGGCTATACCAGTAATGGTATTAGTTGCACCAGGACCTGAGGTGACGAGCACTGTGCCGGTTTTTCCTGTAGAACGAGCATAACCATCTGCCATATGGGCAGCTGCCTGTTCATGACGTACGAGGACGTGTTTGACATCATCTTGCGCGAATAACGCGTCATAAATGTCTAAAACGGCACCACCTGGGTAGCCGAACACATGAGTCACTCCTACATCTTTTAGCGCTTCAACCACCATGGCCGCGCCCGACATCATTTTCACAGTGCTTTCTCCTGTTTAAGGGTTAACGTTTGCTAGTAAAACTTAACAATGTGCGGACTATAACCAAGGAATTAGGAAGATAAAACAGTAAATGGCACAAAAGTGAGATACATATCCCAATATTCACTATAATTAGGATATATATTTCGATTTATCTATTTTTTGAGCGAAAATTAGGACAACCATTCACATAAGATTAACAATTTAATCTTCATCAATGTTGATATCTATATCGTCGTTGTCCTCTGTGATAACGGTATCGTCATCGTCGTCACTGGCAGAACCATTTTTAGCGCCATAGATGCTGGCAGTTTTAGGCCGATTAATTCGCGTTTGATACTTAACCCAAGCCTTCTCTGCTGAGTTTTTTGGAGGTTGGTGCCCCAATGCCGCCTCTAAATAGCTCATCTCTTCGTCGTTTTCAGGTACTAGCTCACCATCGACCAACGCAGCAATAAGACTACCATGCATTTGAAGCATTTTACTTTCCATTATGGAAAAGTCCCCAGAACGGGAAAATCCATACGGATAATTTTTACGATCTGCAAACGGGCGCTTTTTCAGCGCATCTCTGGAAAGTGTGGCCATAGTTACCCCCAAAACACACCTAATAATCATCTTTGAGAATTTGCATTACGTCACACAACGTGCGCTGACACTGATGTTGTCTGCCACAGTGGCGTTAGATATTGGTTTAGCTGGAATATGCAAAGGTGTCAATTAGGGAGAGTATGAAAATGAACGCTTTCACAAAAATTTAAAACAGAACAAGAATATGTAGAGTCTTAGGCTACGGACGCGACCACTCGGGGGAGCGACATTCCGTAATAAGCTTTGTTTTTGATTTTTGGTTCGTGAAGAATTTGGAGCGGGAAACAGATTTGCAACTTCCCGGCTACGGGCGCGACTTCTCGGGGGAGCGACATTTCGTATTCAGCTTTGCTTTCTGGATATTGAGAAATTTGGAGCGGGAAACAGATTTGTAACTTTCCGGCTACGGGCGCGATCCCTCGGGGGAGCGACATCTCGTATTCAGTTTTGCTTTCTGGATATTGAGAAATTTGGAGCGGGAAACGAGATTCGAACTCGCGACCCCGACCTTGGCAAGGTCGTGCTCTACCAACTGAGCTATTCCCGCATAGAATGATATGAACATATCTTTCATTTTGATTACTTTTTGAATTGGAGCGGGAAACAGATTTGTAACTTTCCGGTCACCGGGCGCGTCCCCTCGGGGTCGTGCACAACACTCTCAATTGTCAAGCAATCTGCTTTTTGAATTGGAGCGGGAAACGAGATTCGAACTCGCGACCCCGACCTTGGCAAGGTCGTGCTCTACCAACTGAGCTATTCCCGCATCAACAAAAAAGAACTTCGTTTGAAGTGGTGCGCATTTTACAAAAATATTTCAGTAACGCAATACTTAATTCGGTATTTTTTGCGAATGCGCTACCTTTTGACTAAATCGTAAACACCTTAGAGCGATAATACTGCAACTCAGCAATAGACTCGCGAATATCATCAAGTGCTTTATGGGAACCTTGCTTACTAAAACCGTTTAATAGCTCTGGTTGCCAGCGGCGAACTAATTCTTTAATTGTGCTCACATCTATACTTCTATAGTGAAAATAATTCTCTAGTTCAGGCATGTATTTAACCATAAACCTGCGATCTTGGCCTATGGTATTGCCACATAACGGAGACTTGCCTGCGCCTACATATTCAGACAAAAATTCGATAGTTTGTTGAGATGCTTCTTCGATAGCTACTTTACTTGCTCGACATCTATCGGTTAGCCCAGATTCTCCGTGTACACGAGTACACCACTCATCCATGTTATCCAGTACACTACTGGGTTGATGGATAGCAATTACCGGCCCTTCCGCAATTACATTGAGTTGCTGGTCAGTGACTATGGTGGCAATTTCCAAGATGACGCAAGTTTCTGGATCCAGCCCCGTCATCTCTAAATCTATCCAAACCAAATTGCTATCATTTTTACTCATACATACTTCCTTACGCTCGCCAACACGTGGCAACCCCGTCAAACAAACGGTATCATTACGCTAGTATACGTGAAACTAGATAATAATCGTGGCGAAAAAAACAAAACTTACACATCGACAAAAGCGCCAAGTGGCTGCAAATCGCAGCAAGCGCCTTAAAACCAAACACAACAGCGCCTCTTCAAGCATAATAGATGAAGCCAATTTAGTCTCTGGCACCGTTATTGGACGCTTTGGCAAGCATGCCGATGTAGAGTGTGAAGATGGTAGTTTGTCACGATGTCATATTCGCCGCACTATCGATTCAGTGGTTTGTGGAGACAAGGTACTGTTTAGCAAAGGCGACGAGGCTGAAAGTGGTGTTAAGGGTGTTATTGAAATAGTCAAAGATCGGCATTCAGTGCTGACAAGACCTGACTTTTACGATGGCATTAAGCCAATTGCGGCTAATATTGATAACATCATAGTGGTGAGTGCGGTACTGCCCACGCTTTCGACCAACATCATCGACCGTTATCTAGTTGCCTGTGAAGATATAGGTATAACCCCCATCATCGTGCTGAATAAAATTGAGCTGCTAGATGATATACAACGCTCTGAAGTAGATAAGCAACTCGATGTGTACAGAAACCTTGGCTATCAACTCTTGTTCACCAGCTGCAAAACCGGTGAAGGATTAGACGCCTTAAATGAACAACTCAACAACAATGTAAGCGTGTTTGTTGGTCAGTCTGGTGTTGGCAAGTCAAGCTTAATCAATCAGGTACTTCCTGATGCTGACGAGCTCACTGGCGAAATTTCTGATACATCGGGGTTGGGGCAACACACAACCACTACCGCCAAATTACTGCATTTACCCGCAGGTGGTGATTTAATTGACTCTCCTGGGGTTCGAGAATTTGGTTTGTGGCATATTCCTACCGAGCGTATCACTACCGGCTTTATCGAGTTCAGAGAGTATTTGGGCGGATGTAAGTTTAGAGACTGTAAACACCTAAATGACCCTGGCTGTCTGATTAAACAAGCAGTTGACGAGGGTAAAATTAGTGAAGCCCGCTTTGCGAGTTATCACAAAATACTAACTACCATGGATGAGCAAAGACCAAATCACAGCTTACCGCCTAGGTAATGCTAAAGTCTGAGGGCCTACATCCTAGGCCTCGTCTACTTATATCAAACTATTCGCTATCATAAGCTTAAAGTTACTTGTAAATACAAAGAATGCTGTACAATTCGTGCAGCATAATATTTTGGGGTCGCCCCACATATCATCGGAGAAGTTTTTGTGCTCAACTGGTTAAAAGTCAACTTACAATACGTTACCCCAAAGCATTTGCTGTCTCGCATGGTCGGGAAGCTGGCGGAAGCGGAATTAGGTAGTGTAACTACGGCTATCATTAAACTGTTTATCAAGCAGTACAATGTGGACATGAGCGAAGCGCTCCATTCTGATCCAGAGCACTATTCTTCCTTTAATGCTTTTTTCACCCGTCCATTGAAACCAGAAGCCCGCACTATTGACGAGCGAGACGATGTCCTTATTCACGCGGTTGACGGCACAGTAAGTCAATTTGGTGATATCGAGACCGATAGTATTTTCCAGGCTAAAGGCCACGATTACAGCCTTACCAGTCTACTCGGTGGGAAGCCTGAGTTAGCGACACCTTTTAAAAACGGCAAGTTCGCTACTATTTATTTGGCGCCTCGTGACTATCACCGTATTCACATGCCTGTTGACGGTACCTTAACTGACATGATTTACGTTCCCGGTGAATTGTTCTCTGTAAACCCCTTAACTGCTGAAAATATTCCAGGCTTATTCGCTCGGAATGAAAGAGTAGTAGCCTTGTTCGACACACCAGTAGGCAAAATGGCAATGGTGCTTGTGGGTGCAACTATCGTAGCGAGTATCGAGACGGTTTGGGCTGGTACTGTAACGCCTCCTGCTGGCAAGAACGTACAGCACTGGACATACGACGCTGACAGCGAAGCGAGTATTACTCTTAAGAAAGGCGATGAGCTTGGTCGCTTCAAATTAGGTTCAACCATTGTTGCTTGTTTCGAGCCAGGAGCAATTGAGTTTGAAGATTTAGCACCAGGTCAAGTCACTCGACTAGGCCAGCCTATGGCATCAAAAGACTAATCGTTAATGGATCCAGTTAAACGCAGCCTAATATCGCTGCATTTTACGGTTGTTCTACTGGGAGGTACTGGCTTGTTCTCCCGTTTGGTACCGTTGAATGCGCTAGATATTACCCTCATGCGCTCGATTTTCGCGTGCATGATTTTGTTTTCATTTATTTTACTGAGTCGCGGCAGCCTCAAGCTTAGCTCTACGAAAGATTACGCTATCGCCGCCGGCCTTGGAATTTTAATGGCTGTGCACTGGGTGTCTTATTTTGCTGCGATGCAATATGCTGGAGTGTCAGTGGGCATGATAGCGCTGTTCACCTTTCCTGTTATCACTGTACTGATTGAGCCCTTCTTTGAAAAAATCACCTTAGTATGGCAAGACATAGTTTCCGCATTGATAGTGATTTTAGGGGTGTATTTCATTGTGCCCGAAACGTCTCTAGAAAATGACGTAACCCTTGGTGTATTGATTGGCATCGCATCAGCGTTTTTGTATGCATTGCGAAACATTCTTCATCGCAAGCACTTTTCACACTACAGTGGCGCGAAAGCCATGGGGTGGCAAACACTTATCGTTGCAGTGGTATTAGTGCCTTTTATTAGTGAAGATATAGGCTCTGCCCCCTCTAAAGCATGGTTGCTGCTGCTTTTATTGGGCACGGTATTCACAGCTCTTCCACATGCATTAGTTGCAGCATCACTTCGACACTTGCGAGCCAAAACCTTTTCGCTTATTGCCTGCATGCAACCCTTTTACGGGGTTATTCTTGCCATTATTATTCTCGATGAAAATCCGAGTTGGAGTGCATTGATTGGTGGTGTGTTGATCACTTCTGCATCTATTTATGAAACAATCAACGCACAAAAGTTACACGGGCGCGCAGAAGAGGAATAATCCCTCATGTTAGTATTCGCACATCGAGGTGCAAGCGCTGACGCACCAGAAAACACCCTAGAGGCTTTTGAGCTTGCATTCACTCAAGGCGCTCACGGTATCGAATTTGACACCTATCAGCACTCTGAAGGAATCGTGGTGTTTCACGATAGGCACTTAGCGCGCACCACCAATGGACACGGTAAACTTTTAGATACCCCGCTGCAATTGCTCCGAGAGTTAAACGCTGGAAACCACAACCAGATCCCCGTGCTAAGTGAAGTTTTCTCAATTACTCCCAAGACGGTTTGGTGCAATATTGAAGTGAAGTATCTTCACGATGCTAAAACTTGGGTAGAAGCCGTTAAGGCAGATATATGGAAAAGTGATATTTCTCTAGATAAAGTGATTGTATCTTCGTTCAATCACCATTGGCTAAAAGAGATTAAGCGCCATTGGCCAGAAGTTTGCCTTGGTGCACTTACCGCTACTTACAGTTTGGATGTCACACTTGACGCAAAGGGCTTAAATGCCAGAAATATTCATGTTGCCCTAGATATAGTGTCTGAAGCCTTTATCGAAGAAGCTCATTCAGCGGGCTTTATAGTGCTTGTGTACACGGTAGACGAACCAGAGGATATGAAAATGCTAAAAAGCTGGGGAGCTGACGGCATATTCACCAATAAACCCAGCTTGGCTATTAAGACTATTACTTAGCTTCGGTGGCAATGTGAGATGAAAAAACGGTGTCTTTACAACAACGACACTGACGACACAAACGCATATTAATCCAGTGCCCAGCAACGATGAGTGCTGCGCCAAGAGTCACAGCTAACGGTTCGATCTCTTCACCAAAGAAACCTTTATTCCAGTATATAACACCACCGGCAACAAGAAGTGCTAGAGGATAATACCGGCCGTGATAGCGAGCTGCGCCAGAGATAAGTGCAACCGCACCTATGATGATTGAACCAGTAAGAATAGCGCGTTCGAACCACGCCTGAGCAAAAAAGCTAGAACCCACTAATGGCAGCAGAGAAACGATCACTGGCAAAGCAAGGCAATGCAAAGCGCAAAGGCTTGAAATCCAAATGCCTAATTTATCCAGTTTGGTCAAATTTTCGTTCGATTGTTTCATTGCTACGTCACTATTACCAATTCGCTACATTTACAGCGACGTTATAATATAACAAAGTTGCCGATAATGAAATTTTTGACTTCACTATTTTTTACTTATTTATTGATGAAAAATGCAACGTATTGATATTCAAAGAACTGTTTGACCACAAAGGTTAACGAGGAGCTATGTTAATCGCACTAGCGCCTTGCTCATTATTGGAGGAAGGGAAGTTCAGTGCCGCATCTACCGCAGACAAAGTGAAGCCATCATTAATGAGTTCTGGTAAATGCCGAGACAGAAATTCGACAGTTTCAGGATAGGGGTGACCGATAACAACTACAAAACCTTGTTTTTTTGCAATGCGCTTCATCATGTCGAACTGCTTTAGCATGGCTGCTTCTGATGTGTCATTGTCTAAAAAGACCTGCCTACGCGCATTAGGTACGCCAAGGTAATTTGCCATTTGCTGGCCTTTTGACGCCACACTTGTACGACTATCTACAAAAAATAACCCTTGCCGTTTAACCTCTTGCATAAAAGCGAGCATGGTATCTGCATTAGTGGTAAACGCACTGCCCATATGATTGTTCACGCCTACCGCATAAGGCACGGTTCTCATGGCTTGTCGTATATTATGCGTGATAGCCGCAGGGTACATGTCTGTGGTGAGCCCTAAAGGCCCCATTCGCTTACCACCAGAGGCTTGCATCGGCATATGCAACATCACGTCACGTCCTTGCTGGTGCGCCATATGAGCGATATCAAACCCCAGCGGAGTGTCTGGGAGTATGGCAAACGTAATTTCTGAAGGAAGCGTAAGTGCTTTGAGGTCAGATTGCCGGTATACAAGGTCGTCCAAGATAATAACGACACGGGGGCTTGCCTCTAACGCAGAAGCATCATATGAAGAATGGTTTGTCGCAGCTTGTACAGCAACTAAATGCAAAACAAGCATGAGTAGCACACCCAGTCGAGTGAGCATACGCATTCGCATTATTGAATTCCGATGTTTTATCAAGCAGCCCATTATCAGCTTTCCACTGAAGTTCTAGACTCTTGTTTTTTATATCCGAGCGCACATATGCGGCTTACTACCGCTTCATAGAAGCATACCAAGCTATGGCAAAAAAGGAAGCACAAAAAGTGAATACAAAATCGGAATCCAATGGCCAGGCATGTACGCCTATGGTCGTCAATAGCTTTATTGTGAAAGCCAAGACCGTGGGTTTAGCGCTTTGCCCTTGTGACGAATCTCAAAGTACAAGTTAGGTGAACTTTGCCCACCACTTTGACCAACCAAAGCGATACTCTCGCCTTGACGAACATCATCACCCGCTTGTTTGAGTAGCGCTTGGTTGTGGCCATAAACAGACATATACCCTTCACCGTGATCAACAATAGCAACCAAGCCAAATCCTCTTAACCAGTCAGCGTAAAGCACTTTTCCAGGTGCTATGGTTCTAACCGCATCGCCTTCTGAACCATCGATAATAACGCCTTTCCAGCGTACTTGTCCTTGTCTTCGGTTACCAAATAGATTTCTTACTCTACCATCAACAGGAGGCTGTAGTTGCCCCTTGAGCTGTTCCAACCCATTGAGAGTAATGACTGCTTGTTGAGCCGCCCGCTCAGCGGCCCTTCGCGCAGCCTCTATCGCTGCTAGCAACGCTTGTTCACCCGCTTTTAAGCGTTCAATGCGCTGTGCGTCAGTAGCAATAAGTGCATTGAGTTTTATTAGGGTTTGCCTTCTGTCTTGCTGACGAGCAAGTAAATTGGCTTGTTGCTTACCTTGCTCTTGTTCTAGCTTTTCCAGCTCTAGTGCTTTTTGCACTAGCGCGACGCTAACCGCTTTTAGCGCATCTACCGTACCTTTAAATTCATCAATCGCCGATTGCCTAGCCCCTGACATATATTGATAATAAGTAAGCATACGCTCAAAGCTACGTGCTTCTCGCTGATAAAAAATCATTTTTGCATAGTCGTAGTGCCCCGCCATAAAGGCACTTTTGAGTTGATTAGATAAGAGAGATTGTTGCTGAATGATAGCTTCTGCTAATGCTTTTTGCTCAGCTTCTAGATCAGCTTGCTCTTGGCGGTTATTTGCTAGCTGAGACCGTGTTTCTGCGAGCGCGCGGGCTACCTGACCGATTTCACGTTCTGACTGCGCCAACACCTCTTCCACATCTTTGGCGGTTGTCTGATTTTCAGATAACATCCGCTGGCGTTCTCTAAGCTCAGCTTGTAATGCTTCTAACTGTGCAGCTTCTTGTGCACCGTCATTTTGCTGAGCAAAGGCATAGTTAGCAGAAGTTAGAACACCTGCCAGCAGGAGCATACCACTGAAATATATAAATCTAAGGCTAGCTAACATAACTTACTGAACACATTATTTTTGCTCAAATATACTAGGATGTGCCAAATAGGCATGGGTGTTTAGAACTCCAGTCTATCCGACCACACCCCCAAATCCCAGTCTAATTTTTAAGTTAGATCAATCATCTAGTGATGGTTTAACTGTACTTAAAAAAGTCCCACCACAGGAGACTGGTTTATCTGTCAGTTTTCTATATACTTTGCTCTCTTTTTGTGGTCATTAAACAAGGTATGAAGTAATGGATCAGCTCATCGAATTTGCCGGAAATAACATGATACTTGCCGGCATTTGGTTAGCACTAGTCGCCATGTTGATATACAGCTATATCAGCACGCTAACCTCATCGGTTAAAGCACTCAACACGCACGATGCCACCATGCTTATGAATAAAAACGACGCGGTAGTATTAGATATTCGTGCTGCGAAAGACTTCAAAGCTGGGCATATTCTTAACGCTCGTCAACTTAAGCCAGAAGAAGTCAGAGAGAAAAATTTCAAGAAGCTTGAAAACGCTAAAGATAAACCCATTATTGTTGTATGCGCAATGGGCAACCAAGCGCGAAGCACGGCTAGCGCGCTTTCAACGGCGGGCTTTAGTAACGTTAGCGTACTAGATGGCGGTATGAATGCTTGGACAAGTGCAAGCCTTCCCGTATCAAAATAATAGGTGACGATTTTGAGCAAAGTTGAACTTTATACAAAAGGGCATTGCCCGTACTGCCATCGTGCAAAAGCACTGTTAACGCAAAAAGGTATTGAATTTAAAGAATACCCCATTGACCTTCAGCCCGAGCTGCGGGACGAAATGATCGAGCGAGCTAATGGGGGCTGGACTGTCCCTCAGATATTCATTAACGATCAACACATCGGTGGTTGCGACGACATGATGGCATTAGAGTCACAACAAAAACTCAATCCGTTACTCGGCCTATAACAGTAAGAACCAGTTCACCATTTATAACGAAAATTAACAGGAAATATCATGGCTGACGAAAATCAGACTAACGCAGGCGAAGCTGCACAACCAGCACAGGCGCCTCAATTTAACATTCAGCGAATTTACACCAAGGACATTTCTTTTGAGTCGCCAAATGCACCAGCGATCTTCACAAAAGAGTGGAAGCCTGAAATCAAACTAGACATCGATACTAGCACGAACAAACTCGATGAAAATGTATTTGAAGTTGTACTTTCAGTAACAGTAACAGCAATGCTTGGCGAAGAAACTGCGTTCTTATGCGAAGTTCAACAAGCAGGTATTTTTGCCATTGGCGACATGCCAGATCAGAACAAAGCCCACACACTAGGCTCTTTCTGTCCAAACATGCTGTTCCCTTACGCACGTGAAGCTATTTCTAACTTAGTAAATCGTGGTACTTTCCCGCCACTGAACTTAGCGCCGGTTAATTTTGACGCTATCTTTGCGGCATACGTTCAAAAACGTGCACAAGAAGCACAAGGCGAACAAGCGCCAAAAATGGATGCGTAATTAACGTGAATGTGAATCCGACATCGGTTTCAGTGTTAGGGGCGGGGTCGTATGGCACCGCCCTTGCTTTTTGTCTAGCCCGAAATGGCAACCCCACTTTACTTTGGGGGCGAGACCAAAAGCACATAGCAGCATTGGCCGAATCAAGACAAAACGCGCGATACCTGCCAGGTGCTACATTTCCTGATTCGTTAAATGTTGAGTCAGATTTAGCCAAAATAGTCGCTGCAAGCCGCGACATCCTAGTGGTTGTGCCCAGTCATGCCTTTGCGGCATTGCTCAAAACAATTAAGCCCATGTTGACTAGTGAGCATAGAGTCATTTGGGCAACAAAAGGCTTAGAGCCCAAAACAGGTCGATTACTTCGCGATGTGGCTGAAGATATTCTAGGGACACAGTTTTCACTTGCGGTACTTTCTGGGCCTACCTTTGCCAAAGAAATGGTTGCTGGACTTCCTACGGCGATTTCACTGTCGTCTTCTGACGAGACATTTGCCGACGAATTTGCCGCTAAGTTACATTGTGCTAAGTCTTTTAGGGTGTACAAGAACCCAGACTTTACCGGTGTTCAACTAGGTGGAGCGGTTAAAAATGTGATTGCTATCGGTGCCGGGCTAGCTGATGGCCTTGGATTTGGAGCCAACGCTCGAACGGCTTTAATTACACGAGGATTAGCAGAGCTCAGTCGCCTCGGCGTTAAACTTGGTGCTCAGCCTGAAACCTTTATGGGCATGGCAGGATTGGGGGATTTAGTACTCACCTGTACAGACAATCAATCACGCAACAGAAGATTTGGTCTAGCTCTTGGAGAAGGTAAGTCTGTTAATCAAGCAATGGAAGAGATTGGTCAGGTGGTAGAAGGCTACCGCAATACCGAAGAGGTTCACATTCTGTCTAAAAAAGTCGGCGTAGAAATGCCCATTTGTGAACAGATTTTCGCTGTACTGTATCAGGGTAAGTCAGCAAAAGAAGCAGCACTTGCACTATTAGGCCGAGACCTTAAAAGCGAAGCGTAATAGCAGGAGCTGTTAACCTTGCTGATTTTTCAGTCAAGGCCAACAGCTCTAATTTCTTTCAGCGAATATTGAGTTACTGCGACTTATTAATCGAGTGATTCCTCAAATGGCACCGCCGGAAGCGCTGCCCCATTGTACAAATTCCCGTTGCTGTTGTTTGCCCAACCATATCGCACCCGAGTAGGTGCCAAAACCTGCTCTGCGTAAACAAAAACCGAGTCTTCGAGAATGTCTGCTTTCGCGTTAACATAATGAGCGTCCTCACCTGCGACGGCAAAACCTAGCAAGTTATCTGCATGCATAGCTCGTAAACCTTCACTGTGGGAAAAATATACCCTCAAACCAACTCTTCCCTTGTCAGTATACTTGACCACATGAGAAATTCTGGGCCCCGAGAACACCACACTTTCGCCATAAGCCACGTGTTTTGCAGCTAAGTACAAACGATGGCCTACCGCTTGTTTGTTTCTAGGATGGATGTCATCAGCATCGCCAATGTCCAAAGCCACTGCCATTCCGGTATTTTGTAACGCTAGTGCAGAAGTTTGTGCATCTCGAAGACTTGCCCAAGCACTTTCCTCAGGAACCTCAGATGGATGCAGAAAGCTAGCGAGTTGAACAAATAGAAAGGGTAAATCTGAATCATTCCACTGCTGACGCCAGTCGAGAATCATCGATTTAAATAACTCTGAATACCACGGGTATTCTCCTACGTTAGACTCTCCTTGATACCAAATCACTCCTTTAACAGGATATTGAGTTAACGGGTTTATCATTGCATTAAACAACACACCAGGGCTCTCGTTGTAACGTTTTACTGCGGGTATTGGAGGCTCTACATTATTTGAATATTTCCAGCTACCTACCAAACTTATTCGTTGTTGGTCTGCCATTAAGAAAACGTCATTTTCTTTACCCAAGTAGGCTTTGTTATCCCAATCATTTATGAGTCGCACAGCAATAACATTTTCACCTTGCGTGAGTAATCCACTGGGAATTTCGATTTGGTCATTTTGATCCGTCCAATACTGCTCGTAAATCTGCTGACCGTTAACAAAAACTCGCCCTAGTTGTGTCAACCTACCGAGATGCAAAGTAGCCATGTGAGGAGCACTTTCAAAAGTTACGATTTTTCTTAGCCAAGCCACATCAGTAAAAGGCTCATCTTGCTGATTGGGCACTGTGCGTGCCTCCCACTGGCTGTCGTCATAGTCAACTGAGAGCACAGCACCATCAGCGTATCCGCTGGTTGATGAAATTAGCTGGTACTTTTCCACAACTAATGCTTCATTCGCCGCAAACTCAGACTCCCATACTTGTGGGTTTTCCATTAGGTCGATTGCCATATCCTTATAGTGTTCTTGCTGTGACAATACCGGTAATGATGTCCAAGCTTGTGCAGGCGTACCGCCCCATGTACTGTCGATAACCGCTACTGGAATATCTTTTTCGAGGTGAAGTGATTTTGCAAAAAACCAAGCGACTGCCGAGAAGCTACCAGAATCATTAGGATGCGCTTTAACCCAACCATTTGACGACTTGATCTGAGATTGTTCCGTTGCAGAAAAGTGATTATCTATGTCAAAGAATCTAATATTGGGATAGTTGCTATCGGCAACTTCATTTTCCCAATTGTCCACCTGTTGATGAAGCTTCCACTCCATGTTTGATTGGCCAGATGCTAACCAAACATCACCAATCAATACATCGCTGTAAGTGTGGGTTTGATTGCCAGAGCGTATATTAAGTTTGTAGGGTCCACCGGCGCTTTGAGGAGGCAAACTAAGTAGCCAAAAACCCTCGAGATTTACCGTTGCCGAAGAAGTTACCGTGTAATCATCACTCAAAACAAGCAACGCCTCTACGGTTTGACCTGGCGCACCAGTACCCCAAATATTAATCGCCTTGTCGCGCTGTAATACCATGTGGTCGGAAAATATCGCAGCGGGCTCGACTCCCGAATTTTCAACAGCTTGTACTTTGTTAAAAATTACAATACCTAACGACAATAGGCATCCCGCAACCATGAGAAATCCCTTCATTTTTACTCCTAACAAACAACCAAATTAACAACAAAAATCAAACATAAAATAAACACAATAAAAAGTGTACTGTTTAATACCTCCCTGCTAAATAAAAAAACCCCGTCTATACTTATTGTTAAACGAGCTATTCACTTACGTTTAACTGTTATGACCAAAAAAATCTGTGCTTATGAAGACAATGAAGGGTTTGTGTGTAATGAGCACGCCAACGAGTCAGGCTTGTGTTTTTGGCATGATCCCAGTCAAGACAAGTCGGGTCCTAAAGTTAAGGAAAAGCTCGAACAATATGTGCGTTCGGGAGAACAAACTCGAGGTATCATCTTAAAGCACGCAGACCTACGCCAAGTGAACCTAGTTAATCACCACAAGAAGCAAGGGTTTGACTTTTCTTATGCCGACCTTTATCGAGCAAAACTAGAATGTGCCCATTTGTTCAACATACGTTTGGACCACGCTAGTTTGATGAAAGCAAACCTAACCGCAGCAAACATTAACTGCGCTAGCTTGCGGGATTGCAACTTGTTAGGTGTACGTTGGCACGAGTGTAAAATCGAAAATATAAAACTTGGAAAAGAGCTTCGTCAGCAACGACTAGCGAAAGTTGCTAATCAAAAGAAAGCCTTTGATGACGCAGCTGATCTTTATGAGCAAGCGGAAGAAATATACCGCGACCTGCGCAAACATTCTGAGCGAGAGGGACTTTTTTCCTTATCGGGAGACTTAATTCAAAAAGAGCTAACTGTGCGCAGAATGCGCATGCCGAAGTTTAGCTTCAAAAGGTTAGGATCAAAGATAGTCGATGTATTTTGCGGCTACGGAGAAGCGCCTTTACGCATAGTGTTTATCTCTATCATTATGATAATTATCTGCGCCTCTATCTACACATTCACTGGTTTGAACTATCAGGGGAATATTATTGCTTATGGGTCTGATAAACCCATTCTAGAAAATATTTCTTTGTTTTTATCTTGTTTGTACTATTCAGTGGTAACCTTTACCACCTTAGGTTACGGCGACTTTACACCCATTGGTCATTCTAGGGCTGTGGCCGCCATTGAAGCTTTTACAGGTAGCTTTACCATCGCTCTATTCGTGGTAGTCTTTGTGAAGAAAATGACTCGTTGACTACAGCGTTATTATCGCGCGCCTTCATAGCCCATTTGGCGCCAACTTTCATAAACAAATACCGAAACCGCGTTGGATAAATTCATACTGCGGCTATCAGGCAGCATGGGAATACGCACGCGCTGTTCTGGGGGTAAGGAAAGAATAACGTCGTCGGGAAGTCCTTTGGTTTCTGGACCAAATAACAAAGCATCGCCTTTCTTATAATTAACATCGCTGTGAAACGCCTTACCTTTCGTAGTACAAGCAAAAACGCGAGAAGGCTTTTCGCATTCAAGATATGCCTCATAGTTTTTGTGTCGTTTCACATGGGCAAACTCGTGATAATCTAGGCCGGCCCTGCGCACCCTTTTATCATCCCACTCAAACCCTAGAGGTTCGATCAAATGCAATGTAAAACCACTATTGGCACATAGGCGAATAATGTTTCCTGTGTTTGGGGGAATTTCAGGTTGATAAAGGACAATATCTAACATAGCGGATGCTCTTAGTAACAATGGCGCACAGCATAGTGCGCCCGCTTAAATAAGGCAAGAACGGCGATTTTTAGCACTTCACTCTGCTAAAAAGTTTAGGATTTTAGTTAGTGCTTGATTCCGTAGTTCATCACGTTCGATAAACAATTCGTGATAAGCATCGTTGATAACCTCTAGCGTTACGTTAGGTATTTTCGCAACCACTTCACGCTGGCGCTTGTTATCAATAATATGATCTCTATCAGCACTCAGTACCAACATTGGCGAAGAGATATGTTGCGCATTGTCGCGAATGAGATCCATGGCATATTTCGCTGCGCTTAACCATTCAGTGGTTACCCCTCCTAGTTGAAGCACTTTTTCCTCATCATAAAGCGCTCTAAACAAGCGATATCGCGATTGACTGTGAGTTAGCTTATTAAGTGCGAAAGGTAAAGACACATAACCAGTTTGGCCGAAAAAGTACCCTGAATCTTTCCTACGAAGTCGGTTTACTCCAAGACCCACTTGCAACAAACTCGATGCTAGCCAATCGGGTAGCACTGGTTTGATACCAAACATAGGCGCTGCCAATACCGCCTTTGAGAACAAGTTGGGCTTTCTGAGCAGCGTAAGCGCACCAATGGCCCCTCCCATAGAATGGCAAACAAGATACCGCTCACCCTGCTGATTTGGAGTAACTACGGTATCGACAAATGTCAGTAAGTCTTCAACATAGTCATCAAAATGCGCTACATAACCATGATGTCTGTCCTTGGTCATGCGGTCTGACAACCCCTGCCCTCTGTGATCTAGGATAAAAATAGCGTACCCGTTGTTGAAGAAATCGAAAATGAGTTCTTTATACTTTAAATAGGACTCTATTCTCCCAGAACTAATGACGATTGTTGCTTTTGCGTTGTCCGGGGCGCACCAAGCGTAATGTACAGCTACTTTGCCTTTACCAATGAACTTATCTTGCGTAACGCATTGCTGCCAAAACGGGTTTATCTTTGTTGCAAATATATCAGCGATGTTAGTTTCAGACGTAAAACGCCACGTCATATTCGATGACCCTACTCTTTATTGTGCTCCAAGGATAATTACTGACCCAAAGGGAAGGTCAGTGTTACTGATAATCCAGTACCCTGGTTAGGCGTTGCTTTAATACTACCATCATGCAGGTCTACCGCAGCTTTTGCAATGGAAAGCCCCAACCCAACACCACCTGACTCGCGCTCTCTGGCTAGCGACGCACGATAAAATGGAGCAAAAATCCGTTCACACTCGGCAGTGGATAGCCCCTCTCCGTCGTCCTGAATACATACACTCCAGTGATTCTCTGTTACTTCAAAACTAATCCTTGTTTGATAACGACTATAGCGAAGCGCATTTCTAAGAACGTTCTCAATTGCTCTACATAGCAAAACACCATTCGCTTGAATATCAATGCTCGGTATTTCGTCGATGTCGAGCACCTTATTGCGATTTGCCGCCTCAAACTGAGCATCAGTAAGAATATCTTGCAGCAACAGGGGTAATCTATAATTCTGATATTCCCGTTTTCCAGACTCAACACGACTCAAATCTAATAATTGTTTAATCAAAGCCTCCATTCGTTGAGCCTCTCGGTCAATCCTATCGAGGGTTGCAGAATCAATGTTCTGCTGATGAGCTAAACCCAGAGCCATTTGAAGACGGGCAAGAGGAGAACGAAGCTCATGGGAAATATCCGCCAAAAGGCGCTGCTGGCCGTTCCACAATTTTTCTAATTGGTCGGCCATACTGTTAAAGTCGCGTGCAAGCTTTCCTAATTCGTCGTTGCGAATATCCGACTCTTGAATACGTTCTTTCCAATTGCCTGACGCCAAGGAACGAGCCGAACGCTGAACTCGAATGATTGGCCGAGTTAACGACTTCGCAAATAACCAAGACAGTAATGTTGTTGTAATTAATGCAACAATAAAGAAATAAACAAACGGCTGGTACTTGTCCTCAGGACTATTGAACTTAGCTAGAAACACAGCGTAGTTTTTACCGCCTCGATCATACTGTATCGGACCAATGAAACTTAATGCTCCGCGTTTAATACTCAGCGGTACACTTTGATTGGCTATTCCTTGAATATCTTTAAATGCCCCTCTGGGTAAGGGCATGCCTGGACCATGAATCAACCTTTTTTCCGCAAAATCAAAGGCTATAACTCGGTAGCTCATGTTACGTGCACTTCTATCCAATAACATTGGAAGTGGTCCACGCCAGCCTCTTGGCTCTTCAAGGCGCTCTCGAACCTTAGATAGCTCGTGTATTTCTCTGTCAGAGGCTGCGCCTACCTCTAGCTCGTGAAAAAATAGTCGACTTCCCCATACTGCCAGTGCAGCGGTAAGGATAAAGGTTACCCAAAACCACAAAAATAAGCGCCCCATAATGGCGCGCATGGGGTTTAATCCTTTGAGCCAATTCATAAGCTGCTCTGCAACATGTAACCAACACCTCTAATAGTCTTTATCTTCTCAGTGGGGTTTACACTCGCTATTTTTTTTCGCAAATTGCTGACATGCATGTCTATGCTTCTATCAAACGCTTGCAAAGGCTTACCTAAGACTTTTTGACTGATATCCTCTTTGGTAACCCGCTGACCAACGTTAAGCATCAAAAGTCTCAGTATTGAAAATTCGCTGGACGTTAGGGCAACTTCTTGACCGTTAACACTGACAAACTGTCGACTAGGGCTAAGTAACACGTCATCTACCATGATATCTTGTTCAGTAGATGTGTTGTTTGCGCTAATAGCCTGGCGACGGAATATTGCTTTAACCCTTGCTAACAGTTCTCTGTGATTAAAAGGCTTGGGTAAGTAGTCGTCGGCGCCGAGCTCTAAGCCAAGAATACGATCATAGTCATCACCTCGCGCAGTGAGCATTAATACCGGCGTAGTTTTACTCACTCTCAAACGTTTTAGCACTTCAAAACCATCCAACTTTGGCATCATGACATCCAACAAAATGAGGTCATATTTTTCCCCTGAAATGGCCTCTGATAAACCCGCCTGGCCGTCATCGCGGATGTTCACCTTATAACCCGCACCGTGCAAATAAGTAGACAGCATTTCTGTTAACTCGGTATCGTCATCAATGATGAGCACCGAGGGTAATGTGGTGGACGAAACCATAGTTGAAAGTTCTGCGACATAGTGATTCATTGTATTTCAACCTTAGCATAATCTGCGGGTGACTTGCGCACGATAGTAATGCCACGTGCACGGGTTAACATAGTTGCACGCTTAAGTGTGATAAGTTTTTCACACAAGCGTGAGAAGCATAACCACTCGGACAACAGGAATGCACACTTCTGTACAACCTTTACACAAGCTTTACAGTTCACTGACTCACTTTGCATAGTTTTTCGCTAATCTGTAGTTGTCTAAATGCACAGGAGAAGACAATGAAAAAGTTAGTAATTGCAAGTATGCTGGCAGCCACCGTTTCTTTAGTCGCCACTGTTGATGCGCGCCCTCATCACAACATGGGTAAACCACACCCAATGGAGATGATGGTTGACTCGCTTCGCGGATTGTCCTTAACCGAAGCTCAACTAAACAAAGTAAAAGTGCTCATTGAAGAGTTTAAAGCCGAGCACAAGCCTTCAGAGCGAGAGAGAAAACCGACAATAGAAGCCATTCTCGGCATGGACGAAGCGGCATTCTACGCAATGATTGAAGAGAACGTAGAAGCGAAGGCTGAACATTGGTTAGCGTTAGCTCAATTGCGCCATGAAATTTATACCCTGCTAACAGATGAGCAAAAAGCCCAACTTTCCGAGCGTGAAGCCAATCGAGAAAATCGTCGCCACCATAGAGGCGAACGTCGCGATAGTCGTGATGGGGATCACATGGCGCGAAGAAGTAATAGACATACAGAGATGTTCAGAGGTTTGGACATGACCGAGGAACAAAAAGCACAAATAACATCACTCAATGACAACTTCCGCCAATCGGCAAAAGCACATGAGGGGATGATTCATACCTTTAGAGATGAAGAGAGAGCCTTGGTGCGAAGCGACGTATTCTCCACTGAAGCATGGCAAACCTTGGCAAGTAATTATGAGAGTCAATGGATAGATCTAGCTGTTGCAAAAGCAATGCATAAACAATCACTGTTAAAGGTACTCACAACCGAACAGCTAGCAGAGCTGGAAGCGCGTCGCCAAGAAGAGCGTTTGTTCAGAAGTACTTTTAGACGCGGTTAATGCTTGAGCTTACACCGTATTTGTTGACGGCATTAGGCAATTGCCTAATGCCACTTATAAATGACTTTGCATCACCATTAACAAATCACGTTTCTCCACCGGCTTGCCTAGGCAATCGTTAAATCCAGCATTGATGTATCGTTCGCGATCTGATTCCATCACATTGGCTGTTAGCGCCACTATGGGCAAGTTGGGGTAGTGTTTTCGCACTAAGATAGTAGCCTGCACACCATCCATATGGGGCATCTGTACATCCATTAAAATAATGTCAGTGTCATCATTGACGGCGTCTACCGCTTCTTTTCCATTACAAACAATTGTTAATTTGCAGCCGGTCGCAGACAACATACCTTCGATAACGGCCTGGTTGACTTCATTGTCTTCAGCCAGTAATACATGTTTACCTGAAAAATCTGCGCTGTGACTATTAATCGAATTACTCGGAAGGTCAGAAAACTGCGCCTTTTCAAGAGGCAGCTTCACTACAAAAGTAGACCCTTTCCCAAGTTCACTGTACACATTAATTGTGCCTCCCATCAAGGTAACTAACGAGTGTGTAATTGACATGCCAATACCAGTTCCACCGTATTGACGTGTAGTAGAAACATCGGCTTGATCAAAGCGGCTAAAGAGTTTCTTTACTGTCTCTTGGCTCATTCCAATCCCCGTGTCTTTAACAACAAAGGTAAGCCTTCGTTCACCTTCTGCGTACAGTGTCGCTACGGTAACTTCGCCTTCTTTAGTAAATTTTACGGCGTTAGAAATCATGTTTAGAAGTATCTGACGAAGGCGAAATACGTCCCCCACCCAACAATCATGAGGTACGGTAGAATTCAAATTAAACGACAAGTGTTTTTCTAATGCTTGCCGGCCCATGTCAGATTTAATACCCTCCAGCAGTTGCGATAACCGAAAAGGCCTGTGCTCTATCTCTAACTTTCCTGCCTCAATCTTTGAAAAGTCGAGAATGTCATTGATTAACACCATGAGTGCCTTTGAAGAATACAAGGCATTCTCTGTATATGTAATGGCCTCGTGGGGCAATTCGCAGTCCCTCAATAGCTGTAAATTGCCATACACACCATTCAATGGAGTGCGTATTTCGTGACTTGTGTTAGCCAAGAATGCACTCTTTGCTGAGTTGGCTGCATCCGCCTGCTCTTTGGCTTGATATAACAATTGCTCTTGGGCTTTTCGCTCAGATATATCTCGAATGACACCAACAAAATGACGTTGCTCGTTTAACACCACCTCATTAATAGTTAAATCAATGAGAAAAGCTTCGCCATTCTGCTTTTTAGCTTTTAACTCGCGGTTTTTCCCAACAACAGTAGAGGATTTTTTAGACTGATACCCGGCCATATAATGGTGATGCATCTTGCCAATTTCTGGATCCATCAAACAGATAATATTTCTTCCCACGACCTGCTGCTCCGTGTAGCCAAACATTTGTTCAGCGCTGTCCGAGAAAGATTTGATGTTACCCGTTTCGTCGGTTACAACAATGGCATCAGTTAAGCAAGATAATATAGCGGCTTGTTGTTTTTCATTAAACGCGAAGCGCTGTTGTATTTCGTGAAGCGCCATATCCGATTGCGCAGCCTTGAAGCTTAAATTTTTATTGGCTTGTGCGATTTGCGAGAAAATAGACATTTCACTTCTCAATGCAAACCACAGTGCAACGCCATAGGCTAGCATTCTTAGAATATGCCAGCCCCACCAAGAAATATCCCACAACACAGATGACTGAAACATAATGGCCGCAAGGCCAAACATGGCGCAATGTAATATGAACAGCAGATCATTGGCGTTGCTAGACTGTCTATATGCGCGGTACAACCCCAGCGCAGCAGTCAGTAAAAAAATACCACCGAGAATGTTGAGCGCTAATGCTACCTTTGAAAACCTGCCTTGAATCACCATGCTGGGGAGATAATCGTTCAAGACAATACTCAATAAAACGAAGAGGGCTGCAAGCACTACAACAAACCACAGCATCACTTCCGACATCTGCTTTTGTAGGTTTTTAGGAAGAAACACTCCTAAAAACACCACGCCCCCAAAAAACGTTGCGCTGGAGTGCAACCAAACAAATAACTTCCCCGGTTCCACAAGGGCATGAGCTATGTCCATGATCCCCATCACTGCAAAAGCGCAAGCTATCACTAGATTAAAGCTTGTTCCCTGCTTACTGCGATTTAACTGAACAAGCAAATATGCAACAAAAAGAGCAATTGCACCACCAAACACCTCGATAGCGCCGTGCAGTGGTACATGCTCTCCACGCCATTCACTTAGTACGGTTTGCGCCAAGAAGAAAGCCAGAAGGTGAACAAAAGCGCTGACGACGATTGTCATCAGTATGGCGAAACTGTTATTTGTTGGGGTAGTTTTCATAATCCTAACTATTGATTACCTCACAGTAAGCATAGATAAGTTTATGGAAATGATTGTTTATTTTTTGCTAAATCACACCATCTAAAGAGTATGGGTGCTGTACCCTTAATTCATTCTCAAACTCACAGCACCATTACGCAAAAATACAGACGTGAACGTCGGCGTTAGAACGAGGGTTTAGCCGGTTTATAGTCAGGAGACAAAAACCAAGGGGATGTAACTACTAAATCGGCCGTTGCCGGTGTACAAGCTACAGGAACATTCCAAACAGAACACAAGCGAAGCAGGGCTTTAACATCTGGATCATGTGGTGCAGGATTAAGAGGGTCCCAGAAAAAGAACAGCGCATCTAACTCGTTTTCAGCAATTAGCGCACCTATTTGTTGATCGCCACCGAGGGGACCACTTTTAAAGCGTTTTACAGGCAAGCCCGTTTCGTCGTGAATCATTCCCCCCGTAGTTCCTGTGCCTACTAAATTACACTGGGCCATTACGTCCTGATGTTTTTTCACCCAAGCTAGTAACTCTGGCTTTTTGTGATCGTGTGCAACTAGCGCCACAGTTAACTTTCCCATTACTCCGCCTTTTAATTAGAAATCATTCGTTTTTTCAAGCTCTAAATGTTCAGTTTATTCTTATTCGTTGTCAACATTCTGTCACAACTTACTCTATATGATGGATAAATAACTTATACGAAAGTTAAGTTAAAATATTTATACATTAATATTGAATAAATATTCAATGAGTGTAGACTAGCAAGCGGTTAAAGCATCCGACTTATATGTTGGTTGGTATACAGGACATGACAATGATTTCACCATGCTGCGCTCACGTGGTTAAGATTGAGCGTTTTTTACATCATTTTACTTCTCCCCTGGCTGGCTACACACAGCACCATGCTCGACGACGTTCGTGCTTGGTCGCTCATTTGCGGTAGCACACTTTTTACCTTTGTAATGTGGTCTAGTTTTGGCGCGCATTACGCCCAATCAGTTTACAAAGGTAAAAAGTGATTTTTTTCTATTTATAAAAAAGATTAATTATGCACAAGGTTTCTATTATTGGCGCCAGTGGGTACACAGGGGCACAGTTAGTTCAGTTAATTCATCAACACCCTGACTTTGTATTAAGCGGTACATATGTCAGCGAAAACAGCGCAGATGCTCACAAGCCAATCAGTGCGCTACATGGCAACGTTGCTCATTTACCCTACGTTTTAACTCCGGTAAACGACAACGTGCTGAACCAGCTTGCGCAAGAGATGGATTTTGTTTTTTTAGCGACACCTCATGAAGCTAGTCACGACTGGATGGACAGTTTGTCGAGTGGAAAAGCAAGGATTCTCGATTTATCAGGCGCTTTTAGAATTAAAGATGTAAATGTATTTTCTGCATTTTATGGCTTTGCCCACACCGCAGAAAAAAGCTTATCGAAAGCCGTATATGGTTTAGCCGAGTGGTACTCGTCTGACATTGCAGACGCTAGCATAATAGCGGTACCCGGGTGCTACCCCACAGCGAGCTTAACGGCATTGAAGCCTTTGATGGAAAGCAATCTATTAGACTCTGGGGTTCGCCCAGTGATTAACGCCGTTTCAGGCGTATCTGGTGCAGGCAGAAAAGCCAGCTTAACTACCAGTTTTTATGAGGTGAGCTTACAAGCATACGGCGTAATGGGTCACCGTCACACACCGGAAATTGAAGCATACTTAGGTACGCCAGTTATCTTTACGCCACACCTTGGTAACTTTAAGCGCGGCATTCTTGCCACGGTTACCGTTAAACTTGCTCAAGGCACAACTAGCCAAGACGTTAATCAGGCATTCTCAGCAGCGTATCAATCATCGTCGATTGTCAGATTGAGAGACAGCTTTCCAAAGATCGATGATGTTGCTCATACCCCCTTTGTTGATGTGCATTGGAAAGTTGATGAAACCTCTGGCTATGCGGTTATCACCTCAGCTATCGACAATGTGATGAAAGGCGCTGCTTCACAAGCCGTACAATGTGCTAACCTGATGATTGGAAAACCGTCTGAACAAGGATTAGTTACATGATAAGCAGAGCGCCTTTAGTCATTAAAGTGGGTGGTGCACTACTTGATGATGCTGCGGCAATGACCGCGCTTTTTAATAGCATTCACAGTATTCGCGAACAGAGGCCCGTAGTCATTGTTCACGGTGGCGGTCCTATGGTTGAATCATTAATGGCCGACTTGGGTTTAGTCAGCGAAAAACTCGACGGACTGCGCGTAACCCCCGACAATCAAATGCCGTACATCTGTGGAGCGTTAGCTGGTACCGCAAACAAACAACTATGTGCCGCAGCAATATCTACCGGCATTGTGCCAGTGGGTTTATCTTTACTCGACGGCAATATGATTCAATGCCAAGTGCTTGACGAAAAGTACGGTGCAGTCGGTACACCTAGCGCTGGTGAAAGTGCCTTTCTTAAGCATGTACTCGCGCAAGCAGCGCTCCCTATTATTAGCTCTATTGGCAGTACCTCGTGTGGTCGTCTTCTCAATATTAATGCCGACCAAGCTGCAACGGTCATTGCAGAGTTACTCGATGCCGACCTACTACTACTGTCGAATGTAGAAGGTGTACTCGATGGTGATAAGGTACTAATCCCCGAGCTAGATGAAGCATCTATTGCGCAATATTGCGATGCTGGCGTTATTCTTGACGGAATGAAAGTCAAGGTAGACGCGGCCATGCAGTCGGCTATCACCCTTGCACGCCCAGTTATTATTGCCAGTTGGGTTGCGAGTATCTCGGACATTTTAAACAACACGACTGGAACAAAAATCGTTCCACCTACCCCGACTACCTCATCAGGAGATGACTCAGGAGAAGCATTATGAAACAGGACTTGTTGACCTTTGCCAACTGGACCCCAGAGGCTATGGCAGATCTATTGGAACTTGCCGTCACCATCAAACAATCACCCGCTAGTTATAGCCAAGTACTGGCTGGTAAGTCGATTGTAGCCCTGTTTGAGAAACCTTCACTGCGAACTCGAGTCAGCTTTGATATTGGTATTAATAAGCTTGGCGGCCATATGGTTTATCTTGATAGCCAAGCAGGTAAGCTAGCAGGTAGAGAAGATGCAGTCGATATGGCGGCTAACCTATCATGCTGGGCCGACGCTATTGTCGCTCGGGTATTTTCTCACTCTACATTAGAGCAGTTTTCTACAGCGGCCAACATTCCAGTGATTAATGCACTGTGTGACAAATATCACCCTTGCCAAGGGCTGGCTGATTACCTCACCATGTACGAGCAATTTGGCCAAACCAAAGGGCTTACCATGGCCTATGTGGGTGACGGTAACAATGTGACTCATTCACTGTTGATTGTTGGCGCACTATTGGGCTGTAACCAAGTTGTGGTAACGCCAGAAGGTCATGAGCCAGATGCGGAAATTGTTGCACACGCAACCACCCTTGCGGCTAAAACCGGCGCGAGTATTACGGTAAGCAACAGTGTTGATGCCGCAAAAGGTGCCAACGTTATTTACGCTGATACCTGGTTGTCTATGGGTGACGATACCCCACTGGCCACCATTAAAGACAAATTTATGCCATACCAAGTTAACGACGCACTGATGACGTTAACTGGCGCAACTCATGTGATGCACTGCCAACCGGCACACCGTGACTTAGAAATCACCAGTGCCCTTATCGACGGTGACAAGTCACTGTTAATGCCTCAAGCAGAAAACAGAATGCATGGGCAAAACGCCATATTAACTCACTTACTCGGTGCGAAATAGGAGACAGAACGTTGAAAAAAGTAAATAAAATCGTGCTGGCGTATTCCGGCGGATTGGACACCTCAGCCATCATTCCATGGTTAAAAGAAAACTACGGATGTGAAGTTGTGGCCTTTGCCGCTGATGTAGGTCAGGGTGACGAAGAACTTGAGGGCTTGCACGAAAAAGCTATCGCCTCAGGTGCTAGCGAATGCTACATCATGGATCTCAAAGAAGAATTCGTCAGTGAATATATTTACCCGACGATTACTACAGGTGCGGTGTACGAAGGTGAGTACCTACTAGGCACGTCAATGGCGCGCCCAGTTATTGCTAAAGCACAGGTTGAAGTGGCACGTAAAGTCGGCGCTGATGCCCTGTGTCACGGTTGTACCGGTAAAGGTAATGATCAAGTGCGTTTTGAAAGCACCTTTGCGGCACTTGCACCAGATTTGACGGTGATTGCGCCGTGGCGTGAGTGGGATATGGTTTCTCGTGAAGACCTACTTGACTATCTTGCTGAGCGCAATATCGCGACAACAGCGTCTGCCACTAAGATTTATAGCCGAGATGCCAATGCATGGCATATTTCTCATGAAGGCGGAGAGCTGGAAGATCCATGGCAAGAGCCTACCAAGCAAATTTGGACTATGACTGTGGATCCAGAAGATGCGCCTGATACACCAGAGCGTGTGAGCCTAACTTTTGACGAAGGCAGACTCACTCACGTTAACGGTGAGGCACTGTCCCCTTATCAATCGCTGGTAAAACTGAATACCATTGCTTCAGCACACGGCGTAGGCAGAATCGATATCGTTGAAAACCGCCTCGTGGGCATGAAGTCTCGTGGTTGCTACGAAACTCCCGGCGGTACTGTATTACTAAAAGCATACAAAGCCCTTGAAACCATGGTGCTAGATAAAGCTGCACTAAAATACCGTGAACAAATTGGCCTTGAGTTTTCACATGTGATGTATGACGGCCGTTGGTTTACTGCATTGAATGACGCTCTATTAGCCGGCGCTGCATCGTTTGCGAAAAAAGTCACTGGTGAAATTGTAGTGAAGCTATACAAAGGTCAAGCAACAGTGACTCAACGTCAATCACCGAACAGCTTGTACTCTGAAGACTTTGCCACTTTTGGTGCGGACGACGTTTACGACCAAAAACACGCAGAAGGCTTTATTCGCTTATTCAGCCTATCAAGCAGAATCAACGCGTTAAAAGATCAAGGTTAAGGAGTAACACATGGCATTGTGGGGCGGTCGTTTTACATCAGGCTCAAGCAGTATGTTCAAGCAAGTGAATGATTCACTGCCATTCGATCAAGTAATGGCAAGTCAGGACATTCACGGGTCGATTATTTGGTCTAGAGCACTCAATAAAGCGGGTGTGCTGACTGATGACGAACAAGCACAGTTGGAATCAGTGTTGTCTTCGTTAAAGCAACAAGCAGAAGACGGCACTTTAGACTTCGCAAGTTCAGCGGAAGAAGACATTCACAGCTTTGTAGAAGCAGCCTTGATCGAACAACTTGGCGATATTGGCCGTAAGCTACACACTGGCAGAAGCCGTAATGATCAAGTGGCCACAGACTTTCGTTTGTGGGTGCGCGAGCACATTGAGTCGCTACGCGAAGATATCATTGGTGTTATTCGCTCTTTACTGAGCGCGGCGAGCCGTCACCAAGAAGCGATCATTCCTGGTTACACCCACTTGCAACGCGCACAGCCCATCCACTTTGCACATTGGTGTTTAGCCTATGTGGAAATGTTTAAGCGTGACCTTAGCCGTCTAGATGACGCTAAAAAGCGCCTAAACCAATGCCCGCTGGGTTCAGGTGCATTGGCAGGAACCACATACCCCGTGGACCGCGATGCCATTGCCGAGGCACTAGGTTTTACAAGTCCGTGCTTGAACAGTTTAGATGCAGTCTCAGACAGAGACTTCGTTCTTGAGCTGTTGTTCACCGCGAGCACTAGCATGATGCATTTATCTCGTCTTGCAGAAGACATGATTTTCTACAACTCAGGCGAGGCAGGTTTCCTTCAACTCGGCGACAGTGTGACTTCTGGTTCATCACTGATGCCACAGAAGAAAAACCCAGATGCCCTTGAGCTAATGCGTGGTAAATGTGGACGTGTATTTGGTGCGCTTCAGGGCTTGCTCGTTACCATGAAAGGTCTTCCACTTGCGTACAACAAAGACATGCAAGAAGACAAAGAAGGTGCCATCGATACCGTTAACCAATGGCATATCTGTTTGTGTATTGCCAGTGAAGTACTCGATTCGCTACAGCTAAACGAGGCTCGCTGTCGTGAAGCAGCAACACAGGGTTATGCCAATGCTACAGAACTCGCCGACTACTTGGTTGGTAAAGGTATTCCGTTTAGAACAGGGCATGATATTTCGGGTCAGGTGGTGGTATACGCTCTTGAAAAAGGGTGTGCAATCGAGGACTTACCACTGGAAGACCTACAAAGTATTTGCGATAAAATCGAAGACGATGTCTACCCAGTATTGCAATTGGAATTTGGTGTAAACCAAAGAAATATTCTAGGTGGTACCAGTAAGGAAACAGTCACCAAAGCACTGTATCAAGAACTGGAAGCACTGGATAAACTGGGTTAATCGATTATGGTGTTAGGTCATCAAGATGGCATTAAGTTGTTTCGCAGTTCACTGCCTTACATTAATGCCCATCGTGGAAAAACCTTTGTACTGATGTTCGGTGGTGAGGCCATCGAGCATCCAAACTTTCCCAATATTATTCACGATATAGCGCTGCTCAATAGCTTAGGTGTTAGGGTGGTTGTGGTACATGGTGCCCGTCCGCAAATCGATCAACGAGTTGCATTGCGCAATATCGAAGGGCGATTTGTCGACCGAGTACGCATTACCGATAAGCAAACCCTAGAGTGCGTGAAAGACGCCGCAGGTTCGGTGCGCTCTCAGGTAGAAGCTTTGCTCACCATGGGGCTTCCTAACTCACCGATGCACGGCGCGCAAATTCGGGTGTGCTCTGGCAATCTTGTTGTTGCCAAGCCAATGGGCGTTCGCGACGGTATTGATTTTGAAAACACCGGGTTAGTCAGACGAGTGGATACCGTGGGTATTAACGACCACCTTAACGATGGTTCAATCGTTCTGTTGTCGCCCATGGGATATTCTTCTACGGGAGAGGTATTTAACCTGTCTCATGAAGATGTGGCAACCCAAGCGGCAACGGCGCTTAAAGCTGACAAACTCATTGTGTTTTCGAACTACGACGGTATTTTTAGCACTGACAGTAAACTGCTGAGAACCATCGAACGCCCTCAGCTAGAAGAGCTTCACTTTACTGGAGGGCTTAAAACAGAAGAGTCAGTCATTAGTGCACTTACTACCAGTGTGGCTGCTGGTGTACCACGGGCCCATTGTATTAGCTTTGAGAAAGACGGCGCTCTACTTCAAGAGCTATTTACTCGAGATGGTACTGGTACCTTGGTCATGGAACACCATTACGAGCAAACCCGAAGCGCCACTATCGATGATGTGGGCGGTATTCTCAAGCTTATTAAGCCATTGGAAGAAAGTGGTATTTTGGTGAAGCGCTCTCGTGAACGACTTGAAAACGAGATTAGCCAGTTCATCGTTATTGTTCGCGACGGTATGATCATCGCTTGTGCTGCGCTTTACTTGTATCCAGAAGATGGTACGGCTGAGCTAGCATGTGTCGCTACACACCCTGACTATCGCGGTAAAAATCGCGGAGAAAGGATCCTCGACGAAGTTAAGCTGAGGGCAAAACAATCTGGTATTAACGAGATATTCGTTTTAACCACGGTAACAGCTCACTGGTTTTTAGAACAAGGCTTTCAGCCTTCAGACATTACCGCTCTACCTTCGGTTAAAAAAGAGCTGTACAACTTTCAACGTAATTCAAAAGTTTTCACGCTCAAATTCTAAGGCGTATTGACCTCCGCTTCATTCACCGTTACTAATAAGCAGTAGCGGTGAATGTCATCATTTCGATGATGTTCACTTGATATTCAATGATTCACACTGTTCAAATAGGACGAGGGATTAGATGGCAATCTCAAGAAGAACATTTATGGCCGCTGGCGCGGCTACACTAGCGAGCGCAACAGTCATGAGCACTGAAACTAATTCACCTAACGCTATGAGTGGACAAGTGGTTCACAATGTCTATTTTTGGTTGAAGAAACCGGAGTCACTAGAAGATCGCGATTTACTCATCGCAGGATTGAAAACACTCTCCGCCATCCCCGCCATTAAAACGCTACAAATCGGTCTACCCGCCAACACGGAAAAACGCGATGTTGTTGATAACAGTTTTAATGTATTTGAACTCATGTACTTTGATAGCGTTGAAGCACAAAATGAATACCAAGTTCACCCCCTTCATACCGCATTTGTAGAAAACTACGGGCATCTGTGGGAGAAGGTTGTTGTACATGACTCTGTGTTAGTTTAACGAATATCCCACCCTATTAAGGATTGGCCTCAAGAAAAATCGTTAGCGTATCGCCAATATTTAGGTGATTTTGAGCCAATCCATTCCATTGCTTAAGCTTGTTAACAGTAACGTTAAAGTTGCGTGCAATTAACCACAAACTATCTCCCGACTGCACTTTGTATTCGATTTGCTGTTCAGCAAGAATCGGTAATATCAAGGTATCACCCGCACGAATTCGACTGTGAGTCAGTTGGTTGAATGCACGAATATCGGCTACCGATACATCAAAGTTTTTCGCGATTACGCTGAGGCTATCGCCACGTTTTATCCGATACGTTTTCCATTGGCTATCTGGCATTTCAGGCAGTGACACTAAGTAATCTTGCCAGTCTTCTGTTTTATCAGTTCGCAGCACAATATGTTCTGGCCCGCTAAGCAGTGCAGGAAAACGCCTATACCCCGGATTGAGCGTGGCTATTTCTTTCCAGTCGCTCGTGTTATCGATAATCACACCGCTATTCATTGGTGCTAATGTAATAACCGGCTGGTTGGCGATTTGTGGAAACTCGATAGTGCTATGCTTCAAAATATGTGCTGCTGCTAACAGCTTAGGCACAAAGTCCCGTGTCTCTCGGGGTAAGCGCAAACTAAAGAAATCCGTGGATTTACCTGCACGCTTGTTACGTCGAATGGCATTAGCTACTCTGCCCTCTCCGGTATTGTAGGCAGCAATGGCATGTAACCAATTTCCGTCGAAGCGCTTGTGTAGATAAGTCAGAAAATCCAACGCTGCATTCGTCGACTCTACAATATCTAGCCTACCGTCGTACCATGAGTTCACTTTCACACCATAATGCTTTGCAATAAGCGGCGTCAGTTGCCATAGGCCGGATGCTCGCTTGTCTGAGTATGCAGTGGTATTAAAGTCACTCTCAAACAGGGGTACTAGTGCTAATTCAACGGGCAGATTTCGACGCTCAATTTCAGTGACAATGTAGTATAAAAACGGGTCGGCACGACGGCTGATAACATTCATATAGTTAGGTTGATTGGCATACCATTGAATGCGTTTTTCCACCCGCTCGTGCTCTGACGCAGGAAACGACAATTGCATCCGAATACGTTCCCACACGTCATCTGTATTGGCGGGGTCTAATTGTACCAGCTTCGAATTGGCTTCTTCGGAATCTGGTACAACTTCAAGTACTGGCTTCACCGGAACAACAGAATTGTTGTCAATATCATTTGATACAACATCCTGTTCATCGGTGCTTGTAGTGACGCAGCCGCTTAACCAGAAAACTGCACATAAAACCCAACTAAAGCCCAGTGTATTGTTGCTGTGAAAATCTCGATAACTCATGAAGCTAAAACTCTTTTTGATTATTATTTTGGAGGCAATTTGATAGAGATCACAGTTTAGGAAGCACTGTTTCTGGGTCGAGCCGCAGTTGATCTCTCATCACTTCAAAATGTAAATGAACCCCGGTGGTTCTGCCCGTATCCCCTATTACGCCAATACGCTGACCTGCGCTAATCCAGTCTCCAGGTTTCACTGATATGGATGCGAGATGTGCATAAAGGGTTTGATAGCCACCTTTGTGCTGAATCAATACCGTATTGCCGAAATTAGGATGCAAAGTTTGTCCATCGGCTACAATAACAACGCCATCAGCGGCAGCAGTGATCGGACTGCCAATAGGTGCCACATAATCCACGCCTTTATGTGGTTTGTAAAACCTGATTTTGCTCACATTGTTATATGGTGAGCTGATACGATAATCTGTGAGAGGATGCTGCCACTTGGGCGCTTCGCTAATGCCCATAGTATCCCAATACAACTTTGCACCGAACAGTGCAACAATCGCTAGGCAAGTCACTAGAATCACTGCAATGTTTGTACTTTCAGTGCCATCAACGATATGAGTAAGTCGCTGTTTATAATCTTCAGCATCAAGTGCAGTTGAATTAAACTGAGCCACTGGACTTGTATGGGTCACTGCCGACTTTCTTAGTGATTGTAATAGTGTCTGAGCATACTCGAATTTACTTACCCCATAGCGTGCAATGGTATGACGGTCACATCGATGCTCCATTGCACGAACAAACTGACACTCCATTTTACCGATGAATGGGTTGATCCAAAAAACAGCACTCAACACTCTCCAAGTGATAACAGCAATAGGGTCTTTGGATGCGATATGTGTTAGCTCATGTTGAATCAAAATACGCTGTCGATTTTCGTTCATGGACGAAAAATACTGTGGCAGAACTACCAAAGGTTGGAACACGCCAAAAACGAAAGGACTGTGATTGAACTTCGACATAACCACTTTAGTGTTGGAAGGTGCCTTTATTTCCAAAGGAACAGTTTCGCGCACCATCACTTTGAGGCACCACCAGTTCAATGCCAACTTCGTGAGTTTGTAAAGTGCGATTCCAACGTAGCTTATAGCAAGTAAGGCCACTAGGTAGTCCATATCACTCAGACCCGCATGAGCTATGGTGGCATGCTTGATCATCTGGACGTTTTCAATACTTGTGTTAATCCAATTTACATTAAGCGGTTTAACCGCTAGTGTTGAATACGACAATGGCAACAGTGGTAAGAAACTTGCCAACAAACTTAACCACCACACGCCCGTTGACGTATTTCGCTGTCTTGTGAAATACGCTGTTGCGCAATAAACCAATCCAGAGAATATTAACCACGGAACCAATTTTTCAATGGTGAATTGCAATACTAATGAATCCACTATTTTTCCTTTTCTTCCTTGGCTAGTTGTTGCAAGAGTTCATCTAATTCATCGATCTCATCTTTTCCAATCAACCTGCTGTCGGCAAACATGGTGATGGGAAGTGGTTCATCCAACTCCAATACATTCGCTGCAAAATCACGCATGCATTTGGCCAATGTAGGGATTTTTTCTAGGTTTGCAGTAAAGATTTTTTTATGCCCCTGAGTACCCACACTGAGGATCCCTTTGGTGCCCATTCTCTCCAACGTTTTACGCGTCGAAGAGTAAGACCATCCGTATTTAAGCGATAAATGCTCATGGATATCCTTGGCCGTTCTTGGTTGGCTTTTCCAAAGAAGCTTCAATATTTCTAGTTCTGTTGGGTTAGGCGTCATTATCATCGACATTAAGTGTGACTTGTGTCGCACCTTATCATTATAAAATTAAGAAAACAAAGAAAATGCGACATTGGTCACACTTTTGGCTCATGCAATAATCATTTTTAGTGATAAATGAACTACACGAGTTTTCACTTGCATATGATGTGTGGTTTGAGCTTTACTGGTAAGACCAGAAAACACTAAGGCGTATCCAAATATGTTTGAAGATATCAAAATTGCCTGTGAAGACGGTTATGAGTTAGCAGCAACTGCATTTAGCCCCAAAAATGCTGCTTTGAAAGGCGCTGTTATGATTGGCCCCGCAACAGGAATAAAGCGACAATTTTACTTCGCTTTTGCGCAATTTCTTGCCGACCAAGGGTTTGGTGTTATTGCTTTTGATAACCGAGGTATTGGTGGTTCGAGTCAGGGAAAACCAAGCCAGAGTAAAGTGTCATTGGTGTGTTGGGGAACTCTGGATATGCCCGCAGTACTATCTACACTTAAATCACGCTTTCCTGATGTACCCTATTTTCTGGTGGGTCATAGTGCTGGGGGTCAGTTACTGGGTTTGATGCCAAACGTCCACGACCTAACAGCGTTTTGTAACTTTGCAAGTTCCTCAGGTCGCTTGAGAAATATGCGTTTGTCTTATCAATACAAAGCACATTTTTTCATGAACTTTTACATTCCCATGAGCAATTTACTTTTTGGCCACACCAAGTCCCAATGGGTAGGAATGGGAGAGCCGCTTCCAAAGCGTGCCGCTAGGCAGTGGCAACAATGGTGTAATGGCAGCGGCTACGTAAAAACGGCCTTTGATGGTGATGTCACTAATCACTATTACAACGAAATGACCATGCCGTCTAAATGGATATGGGCAAGCGATGATGACATAGCGAATTACGACAACGTAAAAGACATGCTAACGGTTTTCCCAAATATTAAGGCTGAAGTAAAACGGGTCAACCCACAAGAGTACAACCTTAAGGAAATTGGCCATATGAAGTTCTTTTCTCGTGCCAATCAGAAACTCTGGCCTGAGGTGTCTGAATTTCTCTCTTCACATAGTTGCTAGACTAGGTATTCGTAAGTTCTGCAACGAGCTGCTGCGCCGCAGTTCGTTGTGCAAAGTCAACATTTGAAGACAAAGCACGCTGAAGCAGGTCTAGCGCTTCTTGAGGCCGGTTTAGTTTATGAAGGGTGTAGGCCAAATGAAACTTAAGTGATGGGTTTATGTCATCTCTCACCGACGCCTCTCTCAATATGGGTAGCGCCTCGCTAAACTTCCTATTAGTCACCAATACCCACCCATAAGTATGCAACACGCTTGCATCATGAGGCATAAGCTGATGGGCTTGTTTGGCATATAATTCACTTTGCTGACTATTAATTGACAAATACAAGGTGGCTAATCGATTAAGTAGTGCATATCTGTTAGCTGACGTATTTTGCGCCAGTAAAATTTCGTAGTGAGAAATAGCTTCTTCTGCACTACCGAAATAGTAGTGATATTGGGCTAATAGGTTTCTGGAAAAGTAGCGCTCTGGATAACGTTCAACGAGTTCATTGACCATGGATAAAAAATCGCTGAAGTCACCTAGTTGAGTACTTAAGGTGTACAACTTGGCAAGGGCCAACTCGAAACCATCATCAATAGCAAGTACCTGCTTATAACGCTTGTAGGCCAAGGGAATATTTTTTTGGCTTTGTGCAAGCTCAGCCCACTTGAATAGTACGTATGGGTCGTTCGGTCTTTCATTCACTAACGGCGTCAGGGTTGTTTCAGCCTTGCTGAGCTCTCCATTGGCAAGCAGTAGCTTCACCCATTGAAGATGAATATTGACGTTGTTGGGTAATTGACCATGAGCTTTTTCAAGAATATCTATTCCTTTGCCCAGCTCTCCTAAGGCAAGCCATAGCTCTGACTCAGCCATCAAGGTGTCAGCGGTTCGCAAGCTGTTAATTTCTAATTTTAACAAGGTAGATTTAGCGGTAGTTGTATCACCAATCTTAATAAATAAGCTTGCCAATTGAACGTGCGCTTTATCATTATCAGGCTCTCTTGCGATAAGTCGGCGTAGTAACCCAACTCCGCGATTCACATTCCCTGTACTCACGTACGCGGCGACCGCAGCATAAGTGACCTGGGCGGAAACATCGTAACGAGCTAACAACCGCTCGTACAAGGTGAGTGCGCCTTGCACGTTTCCCATCACTAAGTTTACTTTCGCGAGCTGATAAACCACTTGAGGGTGGTCAGCACGCTGACCATTCAGCTGTTCCAACAGCATAAGGGCTTCTTCATATCGCGTCTGGTAAATGAGCAGTGTTGCCTTGTTATACTGAGTGGCAAACAAAGTGGGCGCTTCTGCAAGCACTTCATTCAATATCAACTCTGCCTCTTCATACTGCTTGTCGATAAGTAACAAAGCTGCATGTATATTTTTGACACTAATGTCTTCAGGATACATTGTAAGCAGTGTATTTATTGCTGATTGAGCACTTTTTGCATCGCCACTGTCGAGGTGAAACAACACATAAGCAATGAGTATTTGCCGGTTGTCGGCATGCTCACTCACTAATTGGTTTAATACTTCAGCTGCTCGCTCCCGCAAGCCTCTATTGAGCAGTACTCGAACTGAAAAAAGTGCCACATCAATACTATCTGGATATTCTGTTTGCAGGCGCTCAAGCAAAGTAACCGCTTTAAAGTTTCGCTTGTTTTCTAGGTACAAACCACCGAGCATTAAGGCGTGTTTCAAATTGACTTGTACCAACTCTTCCTCGTAATCCTGAATAGCATCCATCGCGGCTTGCTTATCGCCCAGTGCCATATTTGTGGTTGCAAGAAGAATGGCAGTCTGTAAATCACCTTCGGTAGCCGCCGAGAATGCGGCAAAATCTGCTCTGGCACTCTCAAAGTTTTCTTGCATTAAGGCAACCATCCCACGAAGGTAATATAAGGCAGGTTCAAGAACAAACGCCTCGTCAGTAACATTCGCTAATCGAGTAGCCATATCTTCTAATTGAGGCTGAATCTGAGCCAGTGACGCTATTTGACTGGTCAACCAACTATTCACAAACATGACATATAAATCGTCATGGGCTTGGGAGAGTAGATCCTCGGTGATGACAATGGCGGTATCAAAATCTTGAGACGACACATAGGCGTCAATTAAGCTTCTGGCAATATAAGCAGTATTGGGTGAAATGAGGTAGGCTTTGTTGTAATGCTGCTGGGCCAGACTAAGATTTCCTTTTGCCTTTTCCAACTCCCCAAGCAACCACCATGTCTTTGCATTGGTATCTAGGTGCTGTGTAGACTTAACAATCAAGGCTTCTGCCGCTTCGGTATTGCCCTCATTCAAGGCTAATAGTGCTAAGCCATTTAAACCCAAGGGATGATCTGGTACTAAACGCAATATGGACTGGTACTCTTCTTTGGCACAAAGCAACCGCTGCACTCCTTCACACGCCTGAGCGCGAAAAGACAGCCATAAGACTCGGTCTTCCACATTGAGAATACGACTGTAATCCTGTTCGAGTATCCGTGAATAATCTCTCAAACGCAGAAGTACCTCTCCCCATGGAGCCAATATTAAACTGGGGTCTGCACCTCTATCAAAAGCACTCTGAAATGATTCGTTCGACTGTTCAAACAAGCCATTGTCTAGGTAAAGTTGCGCAAGAAGGACGTGGGCGGGGACATAATCTGGCTGTTGTTGCAGCGCGTTCTTAACGTAAATATACGCTTCTTTGTATTGCTGTTTGTTGTATGCGCTTATGGCAAGCTCGTAATTTTCATTAACGGCGGCATTAACAGAGGCACAAAAAAGTAAAACTGCCACGGCAATACACCGCAGCAGTCCAGTAATACTCTTATTCATTAAGTTCAGCGTGAGTAGCGTCTTAAGGTAATAAATAGTAACGCTGACAGACCAATAAGTGCAATGGGTGGTGCAGGAACTTGCACTAACTGACTGCCTTGCGGGCGCTCGTATTCAAACACAAAATTGTGAAACTCCCTTGCTCCAGAATAAGAAACCGCTGCGAAAGCTCCATCAAAGGACGCTCCACCCGACGTTGAAGCCAATGGGGCAAGAACTGATCCCTTAACAGCTAAGCTATTGAAGTTAATACTGGTTGCATCATAGAAGTTCCACAACACATTTGAGAATGCTTGATTCGATGTAAATCCGTTATTCAAGTTAACGCCACCGCCAATAACGACGTCCGTCGAGCTAGAGACACTGCTTGCAGCAACATTTATGATGACAGTTTCAGCCTCGCCCCAATTAAGCGAAAGGTTACTGTTCTGGGCAAATATCTGGTCTGCGGAAACGTTAAATACTGCTACGTCGTCAGTACCAGCGTAATTAAAGGTGCCATTACTGAACACACCGTTTTCGGTCAAACTTGAGTAGTACGCTGCGTCAGCACGTATAGTCGATGCAATTGTGTTCACGCCAACTTGTGCATTGTAGATAGCTTGTCCATCGTTTCCGTCGTTTAGCTCAACGTGAGACGCATTTAGTGTTCCACCGTAAACGAGGTTATTGTCTCGGAGCACGCGCACGACATTGGCGTTGATATCACCAGCAACAGTAACCGCGTCAATCGCAGTGTCAGTATTTGGCAAGCGACTACCAAACTCAACAGCGTGTCCTGCGGCGTTAAGATCTCCACCAATATAGGTACGGCCCTGAACATCACCACCAGAAAAGTTGTAGTCCTCTAACAAAATGAGGTTGTATTCGCCTAATAAGTTATCTTCGGCAATTGCACTAAAAGATCCCAAGAGGCAGGCAAAGCAACATACTAAAAACCGGTACAGCAATGACACAATCCCAACGTAAATGACACAGAATACAAAGAACAAGTAGGATTAAAGCAAATATTAGGCCACTTATAAAACCATTATTATTCAATAGGATAGCAATTACCACATTCTGAGCAATACAGTGATGTAAAAACTTCTGACAGCCTCTGACTACACATGTTACCCAGAAGCTGCATGAATAACTATGAAAGTGCCTTTACATCAAGACGGTTTAGTAGAGCTAATTACATCATCAATATCACTTGCAGAATGACGATTTGGCACCTGCCCTTCGTCACCCCAAGTACGGTTCACCAACCGCCCTCGCTGAACTGCTGGCCTA
>Ga0256829_1000496_pt1 | contig 39141 bp, 46 predicted proteins | sample 131447metaG_FD_185979 | JGI IMG/M metagenome (GOLD analysis project Ga0256829, IMG submission 185979) | Hydrothermal vent microbial communities from Lau Basin, Pacific Ocean - 131-447 | ecosystem: Environmental > Aquatic > Marine > Hydrothermal vents | place: Pacific Ocean: Lau Basin | collected... | reverse complement strand
GAGGTATATGCAAAAGCATTTGGAAATCATAAACCTGCAAGGAGTACAATAGAGGTGCAAAATCTTCCAAAAGATGCACTTATAGAGATTGAGGCAATAGCTAAAATAGATTGAATAACTGACCTTACGCACTTTTTTCTCGAAAAGTCCTACTTTTCGTAAGCTTCAAGGGGTTGTAGGGACTTTGAGTTTCTGCCACTATAGAGAGCTTTGCTCATTATAGTGCGTAAGGTCAGTGAATAACTTAGGATATATAAGTGAAAAAAATAATTTTATTTTTATCTATATTTGCAGTCTTCTTGTATGCAGGTGTTAAAACGACTATAAAATTTAAATCTCTTGACAATGTTATTATCACTGCTGATTTATACATAAGTAATATAAATAAAAAAACTCCATTTATTGTTTTATTTCATCAAGCAGGTTGGAGCAGAGGTGAGTACAGTGGTATCGCATTGAAACTGAATGCTCTTGGGTATAATTGTATGGCAGTAGATCTTAGATCCGGAGGAGAGATAAGAGGTGTTGAAAATCTTACAAAAAAGGATGCTGTAAAAAAAGGTAAAAGTACAACATATATAGATGCGATGCAAGATATAAAAGCATCTCTTTTGTATGCAAGAGATCATTTTGCCAAAGGGCAGCTTATCGCATGGGGAAGTTCTTATTCAGCTGCTCTTGTTATAAAGATTGTTGGTGATGATAACAAACTTGCTGATAAAGTTATATCTTTTTCTCCCGGAGAATATTTTACAAAATACAATAAAGCACCGGATTGGATTAAACAATCTGCAAAAAAACTAAGAGTTCCTATATTTATAACTTCAGCAAAAAATGAAAAAAAATATTGGCAGCCTATATATAATGCCATAAATTCTAACAAATCTTTTTATCTTCCAACAAAAACAAAAGGTCATCACGGCTCAAGATCTCTTTGGAGCAGATACAGTGATAATACCGGATATTGGAGAGCTGTTAAAGGATTTCTAAGGAGTGACTATAAATGAGTTTAGACCTTTATGCAAAGATAGAGCCTTATATAGGTTTCTACGAACATTATGAGAGGTTATATGGCTTTTATATGAAAATTTTAAGTGAATTTGAGATAAATAATATTTTAGATGTAGGATGTGGAAATGGTAGAATGTTGGAACATTTGCAACAAAGCTATGATGCCCGTGGAATTGATTTGAGTGCCAAGATGGTAGAAATAGCAAGAAAAAGAGGTGTTTTGGCAGAACAAAAAAATATATCTCAAGTTAAAGAAAAGTATGATGCCATTGTTGCTGTTGCTGATGTGTTAAACTATATGGATGCGAAATCTCTCAAGAGGTTCTTAAAATATATAAAAAATGCTTTAAAAAAAGATGGTATATTTATATGCGATATCAATAGCAAGTATGGATTTTGTGATGTTGCAGACGGAACAATGATAAAAGAAGATAGTGAAATATTTTTGGCAATAGATGCTATATTTGATGGAAAAATATTAGATACCAATATAACATTTTTTGAAAAAGAAGATGAAATGTATAAAAAATATAGTGGTTCGATTTTACAGTATTATCACAGCAACAAAGAGATAATCGAATATACTCCAATGGAGATAGTAGATAAAAAACAAATTAGCCTTTTCTCTGAGAAACCTGATAAAATAATTTACACTTTTTCAAATAAAGTATGAAAGTTGTTATCTATAAGTATCATATAATGCTCTACTTAACCGAAATTTAAATATTTTTAGGATATACTTCGCGTTCATGGTCTGTTTTTGCAGGCTAAATCACTTAAAAAGGAATAGCTGATGTACGCTATTATCAAAAATGGTGGGAAGCAATACAAAGTTCAAGAGGGAGATTTTTTAAATCTCGACAAGCTTGACGCTCAGCCAAAAGATACCGTAGAGGTAGAAGAAATACTTGCTGTCAATGACGGTGAGTTTAAAGTGGGTACTCCATTTGTTGATGGAGCAAAAGTAACACTCGAAGTTGTAACTAACGCAAAAGCCAAAAAGGTTGTGATTTTCAAAAAAAGAAGAAGAAAAGACAGCAAGCTAAAAAAAGGTTTTAGAAGAGAATATACTCGCGTAAAAGTTACAAATATTTCAGCATAAGGAGAAGAAATGGCTCATAAAAAAGGTCAGGGTAGTACCCAGAATAATAGAGATAGTGCAGGAAGGCGTTTAGGTGTTAAAAAATTTGGCAGTGAATTTGTCAGAGCCGGTAATATTATAATAAGACAAAGAGGAACCGCTACTCATCCAGGTAACAATGTTGGAATGGGTAAAGATCATACATTGTTTGCTTTAATTGATGGATATGTAAAATTTGAAAGAAAAGATAAGCATAGAAAAAAAGTTTCAGTTTATACCGCAGCATAACTTGAAAAGAGAAAGTTTAATTCTTTCTCTTTTTACCGACCCATCTCCTATAACCAATTAATACAAGGCAATCAAAATGTTTACAGATAATGTAGAATTAACACTCAAATCCGGAAAAGGAGGTGCAGGTGCAGTATCATTCAGAAGAGAGAAATTCGTTATAAAAGGTGGTCCCGATGGCGGCGATGGCGGCGATGGCGGCGATATTTATATAAAAATAGACAATAACAGTCATACCCTTTCTCATTTTAGAGGAAAACATATACTAAAAGCCGGAAATGGAAAACAAGGAGATGGAAGAAAAAGATATGGCAGCAAAGGAGAATCTTTAACAATATCTGTACCTCCTGGAACGCAAATCATAGATGCACAAAGTAACGAAGTGTTGTTTGATATGCTTGAAGAAGGTAAAAAAATTAAATTTTTAAAAGGTGGTAAAGGGGGGCTTGGTAACTGGCATTTTAGAAGTTCTACAAATCAGCGTCCAACATACGCGCAGCCAGGATTAACGGGTGAAGAGAAGCATATAAGGCTTGAGCTTAAACTTATAGCCGATGTAGGTTTGGTAGGTTTTCCAAATGTAGGAAAGTCAACACTTATATCAATATTATCCAACGCAACACCTGAAATCGCAAATTATGAATTTACTACTTTAACACCAAAATTAGGTGTTGTAAATGTTGATAATTTTCACTCTTTTGTTATAGCGGATATTCCTGGTATAATAGAAGGTGCAAGTGATGGAAAAGGGCTTGGATTGGGCTTTTTAAAACATATTGAAAGAACAGAGTTTTTACTTTTCATGTTGGATATATCAAATTACAGAAAATTAGAAGAACAGTATGAGTTATTGAAAAAAGAATTAGAAAATTTTTCAGACAATCTAACAAATAAAGCTTATGCAGTTGCTTTTACAAAAGTGGATACAAAGAGTGTTGAAAGTGTAAATGAAAAAATAAATGATTTTTTTAAAAAAATTGATTTACATCCTAGTGAAAAAAATAATTTTGGTTTTGATGAAAGATATTTATTTTTTAATCAAGACAAATATGAGTTCAATGAAAAAAAACCATTTTTTATCGCACCTCTGTCATCAGTAGCCAATATAAATAAAAAAGCGATTAAATACGCATTATATGATGGCGTAGGGGTTGTTTTAAAAAAGTAAAAAGTTTTTATATGCTGATAAAACTTTTACAAAAGGAGAGTGCAGGTGAAGCACTCATATTTCAAAAACACAAATAACAATAAAAATCATGAGAGTTTCTCTTGCTAGAGGCAAAGTTTTAGTGAGAGGAATTTTTACTGAAGCTTGCTTTAGTGAAAAGGAGATTATTAGGTGAAAAGAGTTGTTGTAAAAGTCGGCAGTCATGTTTTAAGTGAACAAAATAGAATCGAAAAGACAAGAATGATGAATTTAGTTGAATTTGTATCTTTGTTGCATGATCGTTACGAAGTTATACTTGTAAGCTCAGGTGCGGTAGCAGCCGGGTATTCAAAGCTGAAACTTGATAAAAATTTCATTTCAAACAGACAGGCGATAGCTTCAGTAGGTCAACCTTATTTGATGCGGGAATATCAGAAAAAATTTGAAAAATTTGAAAAACTTACAGCCCAGTTTCTTTTAACTGCTAGTGATCTTGATTCAAGAAAGAGAACAAAATTTGCTAAAAATGCCATAGAAGTTTGTTTAAAAAATAAAGTTATACCTATCATCAATGAAAATGATACAACAGCAACGGATGAATTGGTTTTTGGAGATAATGACCAACTTTCAGCTCATGTTGCATATTACTTTAATGCTGATATACTTGTGATATTGTCTGATATAGACGGATATTATGATAAAGATCCAAGAAAAAACAGTGAAGCAAAAATAAAAAAAATAGTCCATCAAATAAGTGAGGATGAATCCAAAATCCCAAATGAACCGACTGATTTCTTTGCAACAGGAGGCATAGCTACAAAGCTTAAATCTGCAGATTTTCTTTTAAAAAGAGGCAAATCCATGTTTATGTGTGATGGTTTTAACTTAAATGATGCAAAAAGTTTTTTGCTGAATGAAGAACACCAGGGGGGAACACTGTTTTGTCCAAAGATGGTAGATTAAAAATAATTTTTATGGGTACTCCTGATTATGCGGGAGTTATACTTGAAAAACTTTTAGATAGTAGCTTTGTAGATGTTGTGGGAGTTTTTACTCAACCAGACAAGCCTGTTGGGAGAAAACAGATAGTCACACCTCCTTTTGTCAAGAAAATATTATTACAAAAATACTCAAATATCAAGATATACCAGCCAAATGATTTAAAATCTTTGAAGATTGAGCAGATTATAAAAAAATTGGCAGCAGATTATATTGTGGTTGCGGCATATGGACAAATTTTACCTAAAAATATACTAGATTTAATCCCTTGTATAAATTTACATGCTTCCTTGCTGCCATTATACAGAGGTGCTAGTCCGATACAATCTTCCATATTAAATCATGATAATTACAGTGGCGTAACAGCTATGCTAATGGATGAAAAGCTTGATACAGGTGATATGATAGGGTTCGAATATATAAAAATAGATAAAAATATGATGGTTGATGAATTATTTGTGAGATTGTCCAACTGTGCTGCGACTTTATGCATAAAGGTATTAGAGCAATATAAAACTTTAAAACCAATAAGTCAGTTTAATGTGCTTAGCTCATATTCAAAAAAGATAAAAAAAGAAGACGGATTGGTTGATTTAGATGATGCTGATTTAATCTATTCAAGATTTAGAGCTTATCATCCATGGCCTGGTATTTATCTTTCAAATCAGTTAAAATTAAAAAAAATTAAAATTTCAAATTTAAAAAGCAGTGGGAAAAAGGGAGAAATTATATCTGTTGAAAATGATTTTATTACAATTTCTTGTGATAAAGGAGCTATCAATGTGTATAGGATTCAGCCAGATTCCAAAAAAGAGATGCCGGCAAAATCATATATACTTGGAAAAAGGTTAAAAGTTGGAGATTGCATACTATAAAAGTATTGATTCTACACATCAGTTGCTTATAAGTGAAATTAAAAAAGGTTTAACAAGTAGATCCAAATGTATAGTTGCAGATATGCAAACTAATGGTATAGGAAGCAGAGGAAATAGTTGGATTGGACAATATGGCAATCTGTTTATGTCAATATGTGTAGAATTGAAACAATTACCAAATGATTTGCCTTTGCAGTCAAATTCGATCTATTTTGCATCCCTTTTTAAAGACATTTTATCAGAAGAAGGCTCTAAAACATGGGTAAAGTGGCCAAATGACTTTTATGTAGAAGATAAAAAAATAGGCGGAATTATTACAACTAAAATATCTACCTTTATAGTTTGCTCTATCGGCTTGAATATCAAGCAGTCACCGGAAAATTTTGGTATTCTTGATGTGATTGTATGTAAAGAAGAGATAATTAATAAATTTATAAAAAAAATTAAAAAGTTTATTTCATGGAAGAAAGTTTTTAGCAAATATAAGATAGAATTTCAAAAGAGTAAAAATTTCAATTTTCATAATCAAGATAAAATAATCTCATTGAAAGATGCGGAGTTGGATTTTGATGGTTCCTTGATAATCAATAACAAAAAGGTGTATAGTTTAAGATGAAATATTTAAAAAGACTGATATGAAAGAAATTATTGCAATTGCTAACCAAAAAGGTGGCGTAGGAAAAACTACTACCGCTATAAATTTAGCAGCATCATTGGCTGTTGCAGAAAAAAAAGTTTTATTGATTGATGCTGATCCTCAATCAAATGCAACAACTGGTTTAGGATTTCATAGGAATGATTATGAATTTAATATTTATCATGTATTAATCGGTAGTAAGAAATTATCCCAGATAATTCTAAAGACTTCTATTCCTACTCTTCATTTGGCACCATCAAATATCGGTCTTGTGGGTATAGAAAAAGAATTTTATGATGAAGATACCAATGGTAGAGAATTAGTTCTTAAGGATAAAATTGCTGAAGTTAAGAATTCTTATGATTATATAATTATAGATTCTCCACCTGCTCTTGGAAGTATCACAATAAATGCATTAAGTGCAGCAAATTCAGTAATAATACCAATACAGTGTGAATTTTTTGCACTTGAGGGTTTGGCTCAACTCTTAAACACTATAAAGCTTATCAAAAAAACCATAAACCCAAAATTGAGAATAAAAGGATTTTTGCCTACAATGTACAGTACTCAAAATAATCTATCAAAACAAGTATTTGCTGATCTCAAACAACATTTTAAAAATAAATTATTTTTAGATAAGGAAACATCTTCTTATGTTGTCGTACCTAGAAATATAAAGCTTGCAGAAAGTCCAAGTTTTGGTAAGCCTATAATACTATATGATATCAAATCAACCGGCTCTTTGGCATATCAAAATCTTGCTACATCTATTTTGGCTGGATAAGTAATGGCTAAAACTAAAAAAGCGTTAGGTAGGGGAATTGGTGCTATTTTAGAAGATGTGGAAGAGGCATATAGGCAAGATATACAGAAGAAGGCAAATCTTGTAAGAGAGATTAGTATAGATGAAATAATTCCAAATATCTACCAACCTAGAACTTATTTTAATAAAACAGCATTGAAAGAACTTGGACAGTCTATAAAAAAACATGGATTGCTGCAACCTGTAATAGTGGTAAAAAAAGATAATGGTTATATGCTTATAGCTGGCGAGAGGAGACTGCGAGCCAGTAAAATTGCCGGATTAGATCATATAAAAGCTATCATTGCGGATATTGAATCAGAAAATTTAAGAGAATTGGCTCTTATAGAAAATATACAAAGAGAAAATTTAAATCCTATAGAACTTGCAAATGCTTATAATGAATTGATAAAACAATATAAGATAACTCATGATGCACTGTCTAATATAATACATAAAAGTAGAACCCAGATAACAAATACTATGAGGCTTTTGAACCTGACAGACAAAACAAAACAACTTTTATGCGAAAATAAAATTTCCCAAGGCCATGCAAAGATTTTGGTTGGTTTAAATAAAAAAGATGAAGAGAGCATTGTAAATAGTATTATCGGGCAAAAACTAAGTGTAAGAGAAACTGAAAATATTGTAAAATTACTAAAAAATGGTAAGTCTGAACGAAAAGACAAGAATATTACTGCTCAGTTATTAGAAATAGAAAAGATTGTCCAGAAGTTTAAAAAAATTGGCTTTAAATGTAAACAAAAAAATAATAAAATTTCTATTGAATTTAATAATCAAGATGAAATTTTAAAATTTTTATCTAAAATTAATAATTTAGTTTAGTTTGTTTAATAAAAGTTTACAATTAATTTTGATACAATACGCTGATTTAAATAAAAAGTAAGGCTAAAATATAAGGAGTTAGAATGTTGGATATAATTCCAGGGCTGATATTGCTCGTTGCAGTTATATTTATCTTTTTGATTATAGTTCTCAATAAGATACTATATAAACCATTACTCACATTTATGAGTGATAGAGATAAATCAATACAAAGTGATACCCTGCAAGCAAAAAACAATAGCAGTAATGTCGCTCAACTAAATGAAGAAGCATTGAAAATAATTCATGATGCAAAAACACAAGCTTCAAATATAAGAGAAAGTGCTGTGCAAGAAGCTAAAACAAAAGTTGCAAAAGAAATTGAGAGTAAAAAAATGACTATGGAAAAAAAGTATGATTTGTTTATCGGTAAATTAGAAAATGAAAAGCATGATTTAAAAGTAAAACTTTCAGAAAGTTTACCACTATTCCAAAAAGCTTTAAAAACTAAACTTAATCAGATATAAGGAGTATATTTTGTTGATTAAAATATTGATATTATTATTACCAGCTTTTTTATTTGCCGGTGAAGGACATACTGATATAATACCACGTACCATAAATTTCTTAATTTTTGCTGCTATTTTGTATAGATTTATTGCTGAGCCTATAAAGAGTTTTTTAAAAGATAGAAGTAACGGTATATTAAACCTCCTCAAATCAATTCAAGAAAAAGTTGATGAATCAAAAAAAATAAAACAAGATGCACTGTCTAATCTCGAAGCTTCAAAAGTTTTAGCTCAAAATATTATAGAGGATGCTAAAAAAGAGGCTGAATTATTAGTTTTAAGAATTCAGGAAGATTTTGAAAACGAATTGAAGATAATGCAAAAATATTATGAGGATAAACAAGATATTGAAAGACGAAAAATGGTTAAAATGGTTATCGCAGAAACAATAGATTCCTTGTTGGGTGAAGAATTAGAAAGCTTCAACAATAAAGAATTGATAAATATCGTTATTAAAAAGGTAGCATAATGGTTACTGTAATTGCTAAAAAATATGTTAGAGCATTGTTGGAAGGAAAAAGTTTAGAAAATGTGGAAGGATATTATAAGGATTTACATATTTTAAATGATGTATATAATTTAGATAAAATGAAAAATATTATTTTATCTCCAGATATTGCAAAATCGGATAAATTTGATTTTATTATATCACTTTTAGATAATTGTGATAATCGTATAAGAAATTTTATCAATATTTTAGTACAAAATGACAGAATATATCTTTTACCAGCTATATGTGATGAAATAAGATATCAAATCTCAGTAAGAAAAAATGAATTTATTGGAAATATTATCACCAAAGAGGCAATAGATATCAATAGTAAACGCAATATTGAAGAAAAAATAAGTAAAAAATTTAATTCATCAATAAGTTTAAATAATATTGTTTCCAACTATCCCGGTATAAAAATTGAAATAGAAGATTTAGGTGTTGAAATAAGTTTTTCGATTAACAGACTTAAAGCTCAAATGGCTGAGCATATATTAAAAGCAATATAAAAATACAATAAGGAGTGCTCAAGTGAGTTCAAAGATTAAAGCTGATGAAATAAGCTCGATTATAAAAGACAGAATTGATAATTATGAGTTGAGTGTAGATATTGAGGAGACTGGTAAAGTTATCTCTATCGCTGATGGTATTGCCCAAGTTTATGGACTTAAGAATGTAATGGCGGGTGAAATTGTAGAGTTTGAAAATGGTGAGAAGGGTATCGCATTAAATCTTGAAGAATCAAGTGTCGGTGTAGTTGTACTTGGAAAAGGTAATGATATAAGTGAGGGATTTTCTGTAAAGAGAGATGGAAAACTTTTAAAAGTTCCAGTCGGTGATGCAGTTATTGGAAGAGTTGTAAATCCTCTTGGTGAGCCAATAGATTCCAAAGGTCAAATAGAAACAGATGAGTTTAGATTTGTGGAAGAAAAAGCTCCCGGGATTATGGCAAGAAAATCAGTCCATGAGCCATTGCAGACAGGTATTAAAGCTATAGATGCCTTGGTTCCCATAGGAAGAGGACAAAGAGAGCTTATTATTGGAGACAGGCAAACAGGAAAGACTACTGTTGCTATTGATACTATCATAAATCAAAAAGGACAGGATGTAGTTTGTATTTATGTAGCAATCGGACAAAAACAATCTACTGTTGCCCAAGTTGTTAAAAAACTTGAAGAATATGGAGCGATGCAATATACTATTGTAGTAAATGCCGGAGCCAGTGATTCAGCAGCCTTGCAATATTTAGCACCATATTCAGGTGTTACTATGGGCGAGTATTTTAGAGATAATTCAAAACATGCATTAATAATTTATGATGATTTAAGTAAACATGCTGTTGCTTATAGAGAAATGTCATTGATATTAAGAAGACCTCCTGGTCGTGAAGCATATCCTGGTGATGTTTTTTATCTTCATAGCAGACTTTTGGAAAGAGCAGCAAAGCTTAGTGATGATTTAGGTGCCGGAAGCTTGACGGCATTACCAATAATAGAAACTCAAGCAGGCGATGTATCTGCTTATATACCTACAAATGTTATTTCTATTACCGATGGTCAGATATTTTTAGAAACAGATTTGTTTAATTCTGGTATCAGACCTGCTATAAATGTTGGACTTTCTGTATCAAGAGTTGGTGGTGCTGCACAGATAAAAGCTATAAAACAAGTTGCAGGAACGCTTAGGCTTGACTTGGCACAATACAGAGAATTGCAGGCATTTGCACAATTTGCGAGTGATTTGGATGAGTCAAGCAGAAATCAGTTAGAAAGAGGGGAAAGAATGGTCGAAGTGCTAAAACAGCCTCCATATTCACCTCTGCCTGTTGACAAGCAAGTTGTAATAATTTATGCCGGTGCCAATGGTTTTCTTGATGATATAAGTGCTGAGCTTGTAACAAAATTTGAATCAGAATTAATTCCTTTTATAGAGTCAAAATATCCAGACCTTTTTGATGATATTAAAACAAAACAAAAAATTGATGATGAGATTAAAGTCAAGTTGAATAAAATATTAGATGAGTTCAAAAATACCTTTGAAGTTAAATAGGATAAAAAATGGCAAATCTAAAAGATATTAAAAGGAAGATTGGTAGTGTTAAAAATACCCAAAAAACTACTAGGGCTATGAAACTTGTCTCAACTGCAAAATTGATGAAAGCGAAATTGGCAGCTGAGCGCTCAAGGGAATACGCTATTAAAATAAATGATGTTTTGTCTGAAATATCTTATAAAATCAATAAATATAGAGTAGGTGGTATCAAGAGTAGATTTTTTGATATAAATGATAATCCTAAAATTGTAGATATAATTTTTATTACTGCTGATAAAGGTTTGTGTGGAGGATTTAATATTCAAACTATTAAAGCGGTAAATAAGCTTTTAGACAAATATGAGAGTGAAAAAACAAAAATTAGGCTTAGAGCAATTGGTAAAAAAGGAATTGCATACTATAATTTCAAGAGTATTAAGATGTATGATACAAAAGTAGGTATTAGTTCAGCTCCAACTTACGATAAAGCTTCTGAGATTATAAATGAGACTATAAATGATTTTCTGGATAAAAAAACTGATAAAGTTATACTTATTCACAATGGATATAAAAATATGATCTCTCAAGAATTAAAAGTTCTTGATCTTGTGCCAATAAAATCTTTTGATGAGCCAAGTTCCGTCTCAACATCAATGATTGAAGTTGAACCAGAAGATAATACAAAATTATTAGATGAATTAGCAAAAAAGTATTTTGAATACAATATGTACTATTCACTTATAGATTCGTTAGCAGCAGAACATAGTGCAAGAATGCAAGCTATGGATAGCGCAACAAATAATGCAAGTGAGAGAGTTCAAGAGTTGACCCTTGAGTATAATAAAGCAAGACAAGGTTCAATTACAACTGAATTAATTGAGATTATAAGTGGCGTAGAGGCACAAAAATGATTGCAATAAGTAATAAGGAGATAAATAAATGAATGGAGTGATAAGCCAAATTTTAGGGCCTGTTATTGATGTAGAGTTTGAAGGAAAATTACCTGAAATCAATGACGCTTTAGAAGTGGTATATGATGTTGAAGGCAAGTCTCATAAACTTGTCTTAGAAGTTGCCGCACATTTAGGAGACAATGTTGTCAGAACGATAGCAATGGATATGAGTGAAGGCTTGGTTAGAGGAATGAGCGTAAAGTCATTGGGCGGTCCTATTAAAGTGCCAGTAGGAACTGAAGTGCTCGGAAGAATTTTTAATGTTATCGGTGATGTTGTTGATCTTGGTGAGCCTGTAGTAGCTAAAGAGCATTGGTCTATTCATAGAGATCCACCATCTTTTGAAGAACAAAGTACAAAAAGTGAAATCTTTGAAACTGGGATTAAAGTTGCAGATTTATTGGCTCCTTATGCAAAGGGTGGTAAAATTGGATTATTTGGCGGTGCTGGCGTTGGAAAAACTGTTATAATAATGGAACTTATCCATAATGTTGCTTTTAAACATAGTGGATATTCTGTATTTGCAGGGGTTGGCGAGAGAACTAGAGAAGGAAATGATTTATATAATGAGATGAAAGAATCGAATGTTCTTGACAAAGTTGCTTTATGCTATGGTCAGATGAATGAGCCTCCTGGAGCTAGAAATAGAATTGCCTTAACTGGTCTTACGATGGCTGAATATTTTAGAGATAAAATGGGACTTGATGTTTTGATGTTTATTGATAATATTTTTAGGTTTGCACAAAGTGGTTCTGAAATGTCTGCATTATTGGGTAGAATTCCCAGCGCTGTTGGCTATCAGCCTACACTTGCAAGAGAGATGGGAATGTTACAGGAAAGAATTACATCAACAAAAAAAGGATCTATTACATCAGTGCAAGCAGTTTATGTTCCAGCAGATGACTTGACTGATCCAGCTCCTGCTACTGTTTTTGCACATCTTGATGCAACAACTGTATTAAATAGAAGTATAGCTGAAAAAGGTATTTACCCTGCTGTGGATCCTTTGGATTCAACTTCAAGACTTCTTGATCCAAGTATTGTTGGAGATGAGCATTATCAAGTTGCCAGAGGCGTACAAGCTGTATTGCAAAAATATAAAGATTTACAAGATATAATAGCAATTTTAGGAATGGATGAATTAAGTGAAGAAGATAAGCAAGTGGTTGAAAGAGCAAGAAAAATTGAGAAATTTTTATCTCAACCATTTTTTGTTGCAGAGGTTTTCACAGGAAGTCCTGGAAAATATGTAACCTTGGAAGAAACAATAGAGGGTTTTAAAGGTATATTGGAAGGGAAATATGATGATCTTCCTGAGAATGCATTTTATATGGTTGGTGGAATTTCAGAAGCTATTGAAAAAGCTCAAAAGATGAAAAACAGTTAGGGATTTTTCCTGACTGTTTAATTATAAGGACACATAGATGCAAACAATTAAACTTGAGATAGTTAGTCCAGAAGGTCCCATATTTAAAGGTGAAGTATCAAGCATCACGCTACCTGGAAGTGAAGGTGAATTTGGTGTACTGCCAGGTCATGCTTCGCTTTTGACATTGCTAAAAGCCGGTATTATAGATATAGAAAAAAGTGATAGCAAACATGAGATTGTTGCTATAAATTGGGGCTATGCTGAAGTTGATGAAACAAAGGTAACCATACTTGCCGATGGTGCTGTATATGTTGGAGGCGATAGTAGTGCTGAGATTGAAAAATCAATACAAAATGCAAAAGAATTACTTCAAAGCATCAGTAGTGATTCAGTTGCGATAGCAAGTGTTGTCTCAAAAGTCGAAAATGTTGCAAAAAGTAGATATTAACTTATGACTGCAGCTGATCTTTTTTTAAATTATTTATCAAGAAGTAGCATGATTACCATCGCGGTCTTGCTTTGGTTGTCCTTATACTTTTTGATTACTTTTTGGGTTGTTATATACAGATATCTTTACCTAAATTCGCTGATAAGAAAAGAGGAGTCTTCTCTTGAGGCAATACTTATGGGAACCAATACAGTAAGAGCTGATTCAATACTTAGAAAATGTACAAACCAGTATAATGACTCAATGGCGATATTTGATGTTTGTACAAATGTTGCTGAGAAAAATGCAACTACATATCTCTCAACACTGTCAGTGATATCTTCTACATCACCTTTTATCGGACTTTTTGGTACTGTTGTAGGTATTCTTGAAACATTTTCAAAACTCAGTGGAGCTACCAGTGCATCTTTAAATATAATTGCACCTGCAATCAGTGAAGCATTAGTAGCAACTGCCGGAGGAATTTTGGTTGCCATTCCAGCTTATAGCGGATATATATTTTTAAAGAGAAAAGCTTATGATTATCTAAGTGTTGTTGATAGAGAAAAAACTTTACTTTTGAGTATAAATTTGCAAAGTAAAAACAAAGAAGCATGAAGATAGACTGGGATGAGAAACCTGAGTTAAATATAACTCCTTTAGTTGATATAATGCTAGTGTTGCTAGCTATATTAATGGTAACTACACCTGCTATAATTTATGAAGAAAATATAAAATTACCTACTGGTACAAAAAAAACATCTTTAAGTAAAATCCCTGATTTGGAAGTAAGAATTACAAAGAATAAAAAAGTTTTTGTTGGTAAAAATCAATATCAATATAATGCATTTGCTGATAATTTTATACTTTTTTCAAAATCAATACCAAAAAGTACCATTGTTTATATAAGAGCAGACAAGCATTTACAATATGGTAGTATTATGTATATTTTGAAAAGTGTCAAAGAGGCTGGATTTTCGAAAGTATCTCTGATAACACAAGGATAAATATGAAAGGAAACAGCACTTATTTTTTTATAGGTGGATTTTTATCACTTGTGATTTACATATCATTATTATTTTTTATTTTTTCATATTTAGGTCAGATTGATGTAAAGTCAAAACAGTATTCTAGTTCAAAAAATAATTTTATTGAAGTTAGTATCTCTGATATAAAAGCTCCAAAAAAACATAAAGTAGCCCGCAAAAAGAAATCAGTTGAAAAAAAGAAAAGAAATAGAAAAAGAAAAGTTAAAAAGAGTATCAAGCGGACAAGTGTCTCAAATTCCTTAAAGTCTTTATTTAAAAATATTAATACCTCAAAATATATGAAGAAATATAAAGAAAAGAATTTAACAAAGAAAACTGTACAAAATGAGAATAGCAGAATACCACAAAAAAGTAACAATTTGGAAATTGAAAACAGAGCTTCAAAAATTATAAAAAGCTTAAGTTTAGAGAATGTAAATTCAAGTAAAACTAAAAATACTGGAGAATATAATAAATATTTAGGTAAAATTAGTGATATTCTTGATAAAAAATGGCAAGATACACCAGGAACTATTGCGGGCAATTCAGCAACAGTTACTGTAAGAATTGATAAGTTTGGAAATTTCAGCTATAAAATAGATTCTCTTTCTTATAATAACGAATTTAATGCAAAATTGCAAAATTTCCTGGAAAGTTTAAAAGATGAAAAATTTCCACCATACAAAAAAGGAAATTATATAGAAATAAGAGTTAATTTTAAAGATGAATAAAGGAGTTTGTGTGAAAAAAATTATTGTTTTAATTTTAGTTTCTTTGGTTTCATTGTATGCTTATGATGCAAGTATTGATATAGTGAAAAACAGCGATAAATTACCAAGTATTATTGTACAAGATGCAACAAATATAAATTTTAATTCTAAAAAAATTGAAAAAAAGATATTTAAATTACTTATTGGCGATTTAAAAATATCAGCGAATTTTATAGTAGATGATTCTTATGTAAGAACTTCTTATGATGGTAATTTTAAAAATAATTTTCAAAGTGATAAACATGTTAATTTGATACTTAGATTTAAACTTGAAAATGACGGTAATTCATTGATAGGATATATGAAGCTTATAAATGCAAAAAATGGAAATATTGTTACACAAAAAATATATAAAATTTCAAATGATAGAAGATATCCTTTTTTAGCACATAAAATGATTATAGATGCAAATAACGCAATAGGTGCACCCTCTATAGACTGGATGCAAAAATTTGTTATATTTTCTAAGATAACAGGTAAAAGAAAAAGTGATATTGTTATTTCTGATTATACTTTAAGCTATCAAAAAACCGTTGTGACAGGCGGTTTAAACATATTTCCAAAATGGGCTGATGATAATCAGGATGCTTTTTATTATTCATCTTATAACGGAAGAATTCCAGTGCTTTATAGGGTAAATCTGGACAAAGGGACACGAACAAAAATAATATCGAGCCAAGGAATGCTTGTCTGTTCTGATGTAAGTAAAGATGGTACAAAACTATTGCTTACAATGGCTCCACATGACCAACCAGATGTTTATCTCTATAATATTAAAACTAAAAGAAAAGAGAGATTAACAAAATTTCCAGGTATTGATGTTAGTGGAAATTTTATTGATAATGAAACAAGATTTGCATTTGTATCTGATAGACTTGGGTATCCAAATATTTTTGCAAAAAGATTTAACATAAATGCACCAGTAGAACAACTTGTATATCAGGGCAGAAATATAAGCTCATTTAGCTCTTATAATAATTATATAGTATTTTCCAGAAGAGAAGGTGATAGCGAATTTGGTAAAAACAGTTTCAATCTCTATCTCATATCAACCAAAACTCAATACATAAGACAGCTAACTGCAACAGGTAAAAATTATTTTCCAAGATTTGCAAACAAAGGTGAGACGATAATGTTTATTAAAAATTATAAAGGTCAATCAGCATTGGGGATTATTAGATTATATTCTAACAAAAGTTTCCTTTTTCCATTAAAAGTTGGAAAAATTCAATCCATTGATTGGTAATTTAAGAAAAAAATGGTAGAATAATAAAAACATTTAAAAAAGGACTCGATGTGAAGAAGATAGTATTTATAGGGATAGGAACAGCTCTTTTATTATTTACAGGATGTAGCAAAAAAACTCCAGAGGTGGACATGACTAAAAATGCTCAGATGAGCACCCAGCAAAAGCCACAGTCAGCTGATACAAAAATTTCAAATATGAACAGTGAAATGAGTAGCACTGGTATGCAATCAGCAAATAATGGGAATAATGTTAATAAAAATAGTGTTAACTACCAGATTGCACAGTTGGAACAAGAAGTAAAAATAATACATTTTGATTTTAATAAGTATAATATTAGAAAAGATCAAAAACCTTTAGTAGTTTTTGATGCAAAACTTATAAATTCACCTGCTGCAAAAGATTTTTCTGTCAAGCTTGAAGGAAATTGTGATGAGTGGGGAAGTGATGAATATAACTATGCCCTTGGATTAAGAAGAGCAAATAGAGTAAAAACAACATTATCTGCATTAGGTGTAGATTCAAGTAGATTAATGATTATAAGCTATGGCAAAAGCAATCCTGTTTGTACTCAACATACAAGAGCTTGTTGGGCCAAGAATAGAAGAGTCGATTTCGAATTTTTACCATAATATAACATATAAATTATTTAGAATTAAATCAAGTATATTGGTGGATTAGTATAGCTTCAGTGTTTTGGTGCTGAAGCATTTTTAAAAAAGGAGATATATTTTTGAGGTTATTTTTTACATTATTGCTATTGGCTGTTTTTTCTTTAGCAGCCGAACCCTCCGCTTTTGATGCAGGCAATATTAATTTACCAAATCCATACGGTCTTACAAATAATGAAAAAGTAATACTTAAAAATAAAAAAGAAGTTAAATCTTTATCTACAAATATTGGTTTTGTCAAATCAGATTTATCGAATATGCAAGAAAAAATAGACGGTATCAGAAGTGTTGTAGAATCACAAAATTTAAGGATTGCAAAAATCGAAAAAAAAATTTTTCAGTTACAACAAAGTGATGCAAATATTTCTGTAAAAATGCAAAATATTGGTAATGATTTAAATACTACAAAAAATATACAAAAACAAAATTATCAAAAAATCAAATTAGTTTTATCAGAGCTTAGCTCACTTATTGATTCTATTAATAATTCATATATCTCGAAAGATGATTTTAACTCTAAATTAAATATTTTGCGAAATAAACTAAATCAAAAAATTACTGCACTAAAGCAAAATAATCTTAATAACACTTTGGCTTCAAAAAATGGTAAAGCACTATTTAAGGAAGCAAAAAAACTTTATAAAAATAAGAATTATTCTAAAGCAAAAATATTTTTTACACAAAGTATAAAAAAAGGGCATTTGCCTGCGACTAGCAATTTTTATTTAGGTGAAATTAGTTACCATAAAAAAAATTATTCAAAGGCAATCAGCTATTATAAAAAAAGTATATCTTTGTATGGTAAAACTACAACTTTTACGCCTACATTACTTCTACATACTTCTTTGTCATTTAAAAAATTAGGAGACAGTAAGGATGCAGATAGGTTTAAGAAAATACTAATAATGAAATATCCAAGGTCTAAAGAATCAAAACAGGTAAAAAAACTATAAAATTTAACTCAAAAAATATATCGAAATTTAAGTTAAAGCTATAATAAAACTTATTTTGGTTACAATCAATATTCAAATATATTATAGGAGTTAAGATGTCAATTGGTGATAATAAAGTTGTATCTTTGGAGTATGAATTAAAAGATGCAAATACAGGTGAAGTGTTAGATAGTAATGTTGGAAAAGAGCCATTAGAATATATTAGTGGCAAGGGACAAATTATACCTGGTTTAGAAAGTAAAGTTAACGAGCTTAATGTGGGAGATAAAGCCGATGTATCTGTTTTGGCAAAAGATGGGTATGGCGAAGTTAATCCTGATGCTGTTCAAACACTTCCAAAAGAGCAATTTGCCGGTATTGAATTAGAAGAAGGAATGGTGCTGTATGGTCAAGGTGAAGATGGCAATACCGTACAGGTTGTTGTGAAAAGTTTTGATGATGAAAATGTCAATGTAGATTTTAATCATCCATTAGCTGGTAAAGACTTAATGTTTAGTGTTTCTTTATTGGGGCTTAGAGATGCAACTTCAAATGAGATTTCAAGCGGTGTTGTTGGAGGTGGAGAATCTTGCGGTTGCGGAACAGGTTGTGGCTGCGATTAATTTTATTGCAAACAGTAGGGCCTCAAAAGAGGTCCTTAAATCTGCGAATATATTAAGAAGTATTGATATCAATGCACTAATTCAAGGTGAAGCAGGTGTAGGTAAAACTTTATTGGCTAAGTATATTTTGAATGCACCTATTGTAGATGCAGATACTAATATTGATAATATTATACACTTATTGTCTCAAAATAGTAAATTAATCATAAAAAATTTTGATTTGATACAGCATATTGATTTATTTGAAAAAAATTTAAAAAAATTTAAAACCAGAATTATTGCGACAACAAAAAAAAATATAATTGACAAAATTAGCGATAGATTTTTTAGTTTAAGGATAAATATCCCACCATTAAGAGATAGAAAGGAAGATATATACCCTTTAGCTAAGAAATTTTTAAATGAAGCAGAGTTAAATTTTAACAAAAAAAGTAGTATTAAGTTATCTGTGCTGGATTTTTCATTAAAAGAAAATTGTTATTCTCTGAAATTTGATATTTATAAAGCATTTTTTGAGGAATTTTTTGATGATAGAGATTTGTTACAGTTTTTACAAAAATTATTTGAGAAAAAGATTGGTACAAAAAATGATTATAGAAAAAATCTTTATCTATATGAAATACCATTAATAAAAGCCGGAATGGCAAAATTTAAATCACAATTAAAAATATCAGAGGAATTCGGGATAAATAGAAATACTTTAAGAAAAAAAATTTTAGAATATAATATTTTGGAGAGTTAAATAATGCAAAAAACTAAAAAAACAGTCTTTTTGTTTCCAGGGCAGGGAAGTCAATTTGTAGGAATGGGTAAAGATTTTTATCAAGCAAGTGTAATTGCTAAAGATATGATAGATAATGCAAGTGAGAAAATAAAAGTCGATTTTAGAAAATTACTTTTTGAAGAAAATGATAAACTAGAAAGAACAGAATTTACTCAACCTGCTATTTTGCTAATAAGTGCGATTGCACATAAACTATTTGAAGATGAGATGATGATAAGAGCATCTTCTGCCATGGGACACTCTTTGGGTGAATTTTCTGCTCTTGTTGGTATTGGAGCACTTGATTATCTTGACGGAGTTTGGCTTACTCACAAAAGAGGAAAGCTAATGCAAGAAGATTGCAAAAATATTGATGCGGGCATGATGGCACTTATTGGACTTAGTGATGAAGATGTTGAAAATATAGCAAAGAAAGCAAGAGAAAATGGTAAGCAAATTTGGCCGGCTAATTATAACAGCAAAGGACAAATAGTTGTTGCAGGTATAAAAAAAGATCTTTTTGATTTAGAAGAAATATTTAAAAAAGCAGGTGCAAAAAGAGCGATAGTATTGAATATGTCAGTAGCAAGTCATTGTCCCTTGCTTGCATCCGCCTCAGATGCATTAAAACCATATCTTCAAGAATTTTTAAAAGATGAATTTATCTCACCAATTATTTCCAATGTCACATCTGAACCTTATCAAAATAAAAAAGATGCGATTGAGCTTTTATCAAAACAGTTGATTGAACCAGTTTTATATAAACAATCCATTGAAAATGTAGATCCTTACAATGATTTATATATTGAATTTGGTGGTAGTGTCTTAAAAGGGCTTAATAAAAGAATTACCAAAAAGCCTACTTTTAGTATAACTGATATGAATTCATTAAATAGTGTATTTGATACATTGTCAAGGTAACATATTAAAGCTAAAGGAATGCAGTGAAAGTATGTTTATCTCAAATCACATCAAAACTCTCAAGAGATAATATTAAAAAGCACCTAAGATATGTAAGTGTGGCAAAAGAAGATGGATGTGATTTGGTAATATTTCCTGAATTGTCATTAAATGGATATAGAATGATGGATTTGGTTTTTGAGGATGCATACAATATAGAAGATCTTATGCTACTAAAAAATGCAAGTAAAGATATTGATATTTTAGCAGGTGCTGCTTTAAGAAGTGGCCATAAAATCTACAATAGTGCCATTTATTTTAGTAATTCAGAAATTTTAAATATATATCATAAAAACACGCTGCCAAATTATGGAATGTTTGAAGAGGCAAGATTTTTTTTCGCCGGTGACACAATAAGTAGTTTTTCAACAAAGTTTGGCATTGCTGTTTGTGTTATCTGTGAAGATTTGTGGAATGTTAAAATAATAGATAAAATAGTTTCAATAAAACCTGATTTTGTATATGTAATATCTTCATCTCCCGCAAGAGGTTTTAGCAATGAAGGGATTGAGATAGAGAATAAATGGAACAGTATCCTCTCGGTAACAGCGGGACTGAGTGGAACTTATACTATATTTGTTAACAGAGTTGGTTTTGAAGACGGACTTGGTTTTTGGGGAGGTAGCAGGGTTGTGAATCCAAAAGGATTGATTGAAAAAAAAGCTTCTTTGTTTGAGGAAGAACTTTTAGAAGTTGAACTTTTTAATAATCTTTCAAAAACAGAAAAATACTTATTAAGGATAAATGAATGATAGTAGGTTTGCTGGGAGCCATGGTTGAGGAGATTGAGCCATTATTGGAGTATTTTAAAAATTATGAAGTTGTAGAGTATGCAGATAATAAATTTTACCTTGCTGATTATAACGAACACAAAATAGTCATAGCTTATAGTAAAATTGGTAAAGTGCATGCTGCATTGACTGCTGCAACTATGATTGAAAAATTTAAAATTGAAGCTCTGCTTTTTTCTGGAGTTGCGGGTGCGATTGATGAGAATTTGCATATAGGCGATCTTATAGTCGCTTCTGCTTTGTGTCAGCATGACTTAGACATCACAGCTTTTGGTCATCCTTATGGTTATGTGCCAGAGGGAAAAGTATGCTATGAGTCTGATGATAGCCTTAGAGAATTAGCCCAAAGAGTTGCTAAAGAAAATAATGTTGACTTAAAAGAAGGTATCATTGCAACAGGGGACCAATTTATAGCAGATGAAAAAAAGAAAGAATGGATAAAAAGGGCTTTTAATGCTTCGGCTATTGAAATGGAAGGTGCCAGTGTTGCTGTGGTGGCTCACTCTTTAAAAATTCCTTTTTTGGTTATCAGATCTATAAGTGATGCAGCAGGCATGGATGCAGGATTTGATTTTGATGAATTTTTGAAGACTTCTGCCAAAGTGAGTGCTGTTTTTTTAACTGATATTTTGGATAAACTTATTGCTAAAAGCTAATATTAGTAAAAAATTACTTAAAGCAGTAGGCAGGACAAACGGAAAATATAATCTTATCCAAGAAGGTGATAAAATACTTTTGGGTCTTAGCGGTGGGAAAGATTCTCTTACGCTATCTCATATTTTAAAACACATTAGTAGTGTAGCTCCTTTTAATTTTGAATTTAAAGCAGTTTGCGTAAGCTATGGAATGAATGAAGAATTTTCATCTTTGAAAAACCATTGTAAAGAGTATGATATACCTTTTGAGATTTATGAGACTGAAGCATTTGAGCTTGCAAAAGAGAAAATTCGTAAGAATTCCTCTTTTTGTAGCTTTTTTTCAAGAATGAGAAGAGGAGCTCTTTATAGCGCTGCATTAAAAGGTGGATATAATAAAGTGGCACTCGCTCACCACTTGGACGATGCAGTGGAGAGTTTTTTTATGAATTTTATGTATAATGGTGCCTTGAGAAGTTTGCCTCCAAAATATAAGGCTTCAAATGGACTCGAAGTAATTAGACCCTTGATTCTTGTAAGAGAGAGACAGCTTGTCGATGCTGCTAAATTAAATGAATTTCCGCTTGTAACAGATGAGGCATGCCCTGCTTTTAGGTTTGATGTTAAAATGCCTTATGCAAGGGCAAAAACAAAAAAAATGTTAAAAGAGATGGAAGAAAACAATCACCAACTTTTTATCTCTTTAAAAGCTGCATTTTCACATATACATAATGATAGTTTTTTGGAGTAAATATGAAAAAAGAATTGAAAGATTTTAGTAGTTATTTTGTTCAAAATATAGGTTCAAAAAAAGGTCCAATTTCTCCTTGCATTGCAAATTCTGCTTCCTTTTCTTATGGAGACAGCAATACAGCAGAAGGTATATTTGAAGGAAGTATAAAAAAATCTTTATATTCTAGAATGGGCAATCCAACAACCAAAAGGCTTGAGACTATTTTAGCCGGGATGGATAAAGGAGTTGGTGCTGTGGTAACAAGCAGTGGCATGGGAGCTGTATCTCTTGCTTGCATGTCTTTACTGAATGCTTCTGATGAAGTTATTTGTATCGGTGGACTTTTTGGTGGTACTTATTCATTTTTTAAGGAAACAATGTTTAGATTTAGCATAAAAACACATTTTTTAAATGCTTCACAAACAAAAGATATAGAATCATTGATTAATGAAAAAAGTAAAATAATATATTTTGAAAGTATTGGCAACCCAAATATGAGAATTGTGGAAATCGACAATATAGTGCAAATTGCAAAAAAATACAATATCGCAACTATTATAGACAATACTTCTACCCCATTAACATTTCAACCATTAGGTATGGGCATAGATATTGCAATATACTCAACAACAAAAATTATAAGTGGAAATTCATCTGCTTTAGGCGGGGTAGCTATTTTTAGAGGCATAAATAAGAAAGATGATAAATTCAAAAGTGATAAATTTAAAGATATTCATAAATTTATAAAAAGTAAAGGTGAAACAGCACTTGTTGTAAATGCTAGAAAACGGGCTTTAAGAGACTTTGGTATGAGTGCGTCCGCTTTTAACAGTTACCTTACTCTTTTAGGATTGGAGACATTAGCAATTAGAACAAATTTTGTTGCGAATTCTACAAAAAAGATAGTCAAGGCATTGTCCAAAGCAGGAATGAATGTAAATCATCCATCACTCAAAAATCATCCTGATAATAAATTGTATAAAAAATATTTTAAAAATGGCTGTGGCACTGTTTTTACCATTGATTTTGGAGTTAAAAAAAGAGCATACGAATTTATAAATAATTTAAAATTTGCATTTGTTACAGCAAATATATCTGATAGCAGGACATTGGCACTTCATATGGATTCTACTATATTTAATGATTTTTCAAAGGATGAGAAAGAATTTTTGGGTATTGGCAAAGGTCTTGTTCGTATTTCAGTCGGCCTTGAAAATCCTGATGATATTATAGCTGATTTTTTGCACTCATATACAGCTTTTTCTACTTCTTAAAACAAGTCTATTTCAAAAACTTATCTTTTACCCCACAAAATGTGGGGTAAATTAGTTATTTTACATTAATTGATATATTTTTATCGATTTCATCGACTATTATGGTATCACCATCATTTATTTTATCTTCAAGGATCATTTCGGCTATTTTATCTTCTACAAATTCATATATAGTTCTTTTAAGCGGTCTAGCTCCATATATAGGATCAAATCCTGCCTCAGCCAAAAGAGTTTTCGCGTTTTCGCTTAAGCTTATTTCTATACCTCTTTGTTTTAGTCTGTTTTTAAGATCTATCATCATAATATCAACTATCTCTTTAATTTGCTCCAGACCCAATGGATTAAAGATAACTATATCATCAAGTCTGTTTAAAAATTCCGGCTTAAAGTGAAATTTTAACTCATCCATTACAGCTTTTTCCTTATCTTTTTGATCTGTAAACTCCATTATTTTTCCACTTGCTATATTTGAAGTTAAGATTATGATACTATTTTTAAAATCTACCGTAACACCTTTGTTATCAGTTAATCTTCCGTCATCTAAAACTTGTAAAAGTATATTAAATACATCAGGATGAGCTTTTTCAATTTCATCAAAGAGTAAAACACTATAAGGGTGTCTTCTAACAGCTTCAGTTAACTGTCCGCCCTCATCATATCCAACATATCCAGGAGGTGCTCCCACAAGTCGGCTTACGGCATGTTTTTCCATGTATTCGCTCATATCAAATCTAATAAGTGATTTTTCATTATCAAATAAAAATTTTGCCAAAGTTTTTGCAGTTTGAGTTTTCCCCACTCCAGTAGGTCCTAAAAACATAAAACTACCTATCGGTTTTGTCTCGGAACTTAATCCTGCCTTATTTCTTTTTATAGCTCTACTGACAGCTTTTAGCGCCAAATCCTGTCCTTTGACTTCTTTTTTAAGCTCATCTTCTATGTGTAAAACTTTATCTTTTTCGCTTTGAAGCATTTTGGTAACAGGTATACCTGTCCATTTGGCTACAATTTTAGCAATCATATTTTCATCAACACTGTTCCTAAGAAGTGTACCACTCTCTTGCATTTTAGCCCACTGTTCGTTTAATGCCTCTTCCTTTTTCATAAGTTCTGGAATTTTTCCATATTCTATTTCGGCAGCTTTATTAAAATCACTATTTCTTTTTGCAAGTTCTGCTTCTCTTTTTAAAGTATCTATTTCAGTTTTAAGTTCAGCTATTTCATTAAAAACTTTTTTTTCATTTTCAAATTGATTTTGTAATGATCTTTTAGACTCTTCTTTGTCGGCTAACTCTTTTTCTATCTCTTTTAGTCTATCTTTATTTTTTTTAGGACTATCCATTTTCAGTGCTTCTTTTTCAACCAATAATGCATTTATTTCTCTTTTAATCTTTGAGAGTTCCATAGGCTCACTCTCGATCTGCATTTTAAGTTCAGCCGCTGCCTCATCTATCAAATCTATCGCTTTATCAGGTAAAAATCTATCTGATATATATCTGTCACTTAATTTGGCCGCTGCTACTAGCGCACTGTCAAGAATGGTAACATTATGATGGGCTTCAAGTTTTTCTTTTATGCCACGAAGAATTTGTAAAGCTTCGTTGATGCTTGGCTCTTCAACCTTAATAGGCTGAAATCTCCTCTGGAGTGCCGCATCTTTTTCAAAATATTTTCTATATTCTTTAAGGGTTGTTGCGCCGATTGTATGCAGTTCACCTCTTGCTAATGCAGGTTTTAACATATTGGCAGCATCCATACTACCCTCGCTTGCTCCTGCTCCAACAATTGTATGTATTTCATCTATAAAAAGTATTATATTTCCATCTTCTTTAACTTCATTTATAACAGCCTTCAATCTGTCTTCAAACTCACCTCTATATTTTGCACCGGCTATTAATGCACTCATATCCAGTCCGACAACCCTTTTGTTTTGAAGGCTAATGGGTACAACCTTTTCTATTATTCTTTGAGCTAACCCTTCAACAATAGCTGTTTTTCCGGTTCCTGGCTCACCCAATAGTATCGGATTGTTTTTTGTTTTCCTGATTAGAATCTGCATAATTCTTTGTATTTCCTCATCTCTGCCAATAACCGGATCTAATTCATTATTTGCTGCTTTTTTTGTCAAATCTATTCCGTATTTTTCCAAATTTTCCAAATTTTCATCTGCAGTTTGAGATTCAATTTTTTTATTACCTCTTATTGCTTCAATATTTTTTTTAAGTTCACTAATATCTAAATATTTTGAAAAAATATTTTTAAATTGTTTGTTATCTATATTTGAGAGTATCCAAGTGTCAACTGCCAAAAAACTATCTCCTGTTGAATTCATAAGACCTTCAGCTTTTTGCAATGTTTCAGCTAATTTTCTAGAAATTTTAATATTCTCTTTTGTAAGTGTTGAAACTTTTGGCAATCTCTCAGCCTCACTTTTAACCTCAAGTTCGATAGCAACTTTATCAATATTCATTTTATTTAATGCTTGATTTAAAATAGAATTGCTATTGCTTAGCAGACCCCATATAACATGTATCTCTTCAACTTCACTGTTTTTATTGTGTAGTGCCAAAGAAATACCGCTTTCAATAGCTGCTGTCATTTGGTGTGTCAGTTTTTCAAATAATTGTTTCATTTTGATATCCTTTAGTAATAATTTGGGGTAATTATACAACATTTAGTCTATATATGTCAAGTTTTATTAATAATATTTCTAAATGAAGTTTAAAAATATATATAAACTATAAGTATATTTATCAAAATTGATAATAAAAATATTTTTTTAAAAACTTCTTCTTTATTTTAACAATCTATTTAGGAAATTTTATATAAAATATCGTTCTTAATATCACAATTATAGGAATTAAAAATATGAAAAAAACAAGACTCATAACTTTAGGCTTTATCAGCACATTAATAGGTGGTGCACTTCTTCTGTCTTCAACTCTTTCAGCTAAAAGCAAATATGATAATGATGCAAGACTCATGGCTCTTTCAAAATTTACAAAGGTTCTTGGAATTGTGAAAAAATACTATGTTGATGATTTGACAATGAATAAAATTATCAATAAATCCATTGCGGGTCTGCTGTCAAATCTTGATGCGCATTCATCTTTTTTAAATAAAAAAGCTTTTAAAGAGATGCAAGTTCAAACAAATGGTGAGTTTGGTGGACTTGGAATCACAGTTGGTATGAGAAATGGAATTTTAACAGTTATTGCACCTATTTATGGTACTCCAGCATATAAGGCTGGTATAAAAGCAGGTGATATTATCTTAAAGATTAATAATAAATCAACATTAAATATGACCATTGATGATGCGGTATCTCTAATGAGAGGAAAGCCAAAAACAAAGATTTTTCTTACTGTTGTTAGAAAAGGTGTAAATACACCTATAAAGATAAAAATTATTAGAGATATAATCAAAATACAATCAGTATATGCAAAAAATATTGAAAAAAGCGGGATTTTATATATCAAAGTTACAAGCTTCGATAAAAAAGTAGTCGCAGGTGTTAAAAAAGCGATAAAAGAGTACCCTGACAATAAAGGAATTATATTGGATCTTAGAAATAATCCAGGAGGTCTTCTGTCCCAAGCTGTAGGACTTGTAAATTTATTTGTTAAAAAAGGTATTATAGTTTCGCAAAAAGGAAGAGTTAAAAGTGAAAATATGGTCTATAACGCAACAGAAAAAGGAACAATGTCTAAAGTGCCTTTGGTAGTTTTAGTAAATGGTGGAAGTGCAAGTGCCAGTGAAATCGTAAGCGGATCTTTGCAAGATCACAAAAGAGCGATTATCGTTGGTGAAAAAACTTTTGGAAAAGGAAGTGTTCAAGTTATCCTGCCGATAGATAAAACTGAAGCAGTTAGGCTGACAATTGCAAGATATTATTTACCAAGTGGTAGGACAATCCAATCTGTCGGGGTCACTCCTGATGTTACAGTCTATCCAGGAGTCGTACCTGGTAAAAAGAATGAATTTATATTAAAAGAAGTAGAGCTTAAAAAACACTTAAAAAGTGAGCTGGAGAAAACGATTCCAAAAAAAGAAAGAAGAGTGGTTAAAGCATTAGGTAAAAAAGAGACAAAAAGCATAATAACAAAAACCCAATTGTATAAAGATTTACAATTAAAAACTGCAAGAGATATCATAAAAGTTTTAGATATAGAAGGCAAGCAATGAAAAAAAAAGAATTATTATATGAGGGAAAAGGAAAAAGATTATTTAAAACAGCAGATGAAAATCTTTTAATATCTGAATTTAAAGATGATTTGACCGCATTTAATGCACAAAAGAAAGGTAGTGAAAAAGGTAAGGGTGCATTAAATTGTAAAATCAGTACCGAACTTTTTAAATTATTGGAAAAAAATGGTATAAAAACTCATTTGGTTGAGACAATCAGTGATAATGAACAATTGGTTAAAAAGGTAGATATAATACCTTTGGAAGTTGTTGTAAGAAATATAGCAACCGGATCTCTAACTAAAAGATTAAATATAAAAGATGGGACTGTGTTGCCTTTTTCTTTGCTTGAATTATATTTTAAAGATGATGATCTCGGAGATCCTTTGTTAAATGATGAACACTGTATCTTACTTAATATTGCCAACAATGATGAATTGGAAATACTCAAAAATGAAGCAAAGAAAATTAATAAAATTTTAAAAAGCTTTTTTAAAAACAAGGGATTAAATCTTGTAGATTTTAAAGTAGAGTTTGGCAAAGATAAGGATGGAAATATTTTGTTATCAGATGAAATAAGTCCTGATAGTTGTAGATTTTGGGATATAAATACCAATGAAAAATTAGATAAAGATAGATTTAGAGAAGGTATAGGAAATGTTAAAGTTGCCTATGAAGAGGTATTAGCAAGAATTTTGGATATAACCTAAAGGAGTGTGTGTGAAAGTAAAAGTAAATATAGGTTTGAAAAAAGGAGTTCTTGATCCACAGGGTAAGACAGTATTTCATGCTCTCAAATCTTTGTCTTTTAATGAAGTTAAAAATGTTAGGATAGGAAAACAAATTGTTTTAGATATAGACAATGATGATCCGATAGAAATAAAAAATATGGTTAGTAAAATGAGTGAAGAATTACTTGCAAATACTGTTATTGAAGATTATGAAATTATACTTGAGGATGATTGATTGAAAAAATTATCTAAAAGTTTTGATAAAAATTTTTACTACTTCATCTTTTTGCTGAGAAATAAAACTTTTTTACAAAGAGGATAAAAGAATGAATGTGAGTGTTGTCGTATTTCCTGGGACAAATTGTGAGTTTGATGCCAAATATGCTTTTGAAAAGCTCAATGCCACTGTTAGTATGATTTGGCATAAAGAAAAATCTTTACCAAAAGATATTGATCTTTTGATTTTACCAGGTGGATTTAGTTATGGTGATTATTTAAGAAGTGGTGCGATAGCAAAATTTTCTTCAGTTATGGATGCAGTTGTAAAATTTGCCAAAAATGGTGGTAGAATCCTTGGAATATGTAATGGTTTTCAAATACTGTTGGAATTGTCATTGCTTCAAGGCGCAATGAGGAAAAATGAAAATGTACATTTTATTTCAGATTTTCATCATTTGAAAGTAATAAATAAAAATAATAAATTTCTTTCAAAATTAAATGAAGGCGATATCTTAAATATACCTATTGCTCATGCTGAAGGTAATTATTATGTATCACAGGAGGAATTGAAAAGTTTGTATGATAATGAGCAAGTACTGTTAAAATATTGTGACGCATTTGGTGCTGAGTCAAATCCAAATGGCTCTATTGATTCGATTGCCGGAATATGCAATAAAGAAAAAAATATTTTTGGACTTATGCCTCATCCAGAGAGAGCTATGGAATCTATTTTAGGCTCAGATGATGGTGTTAAAATGATAGAAGGTTTTATGAAGTAAAATTAATGCAGAAATTTATTATACTATTGCTTATCTTTTTTTCTGCAGTATATGGTACAGAAATTATTGACAATAATATAAGCCAAAACACTAAACAAAATCTAATATATCTTTCTTATGACAAAAAACCAAATAGGGTTTATGTAAAACAAATTTTTGAAATTAAAATAAAGGCTGTTGTTGCCACTACAAAATTTGATAAAATTTCTACAAATTTTACAGGCGGAATTGGGTACAAAGTTTTAAATACAAATAATTCTTGGAAATGGTATAATGATAATATTTATTTTAATACTTATTATATTCAGGTTACTAAAAATAATTCTGTGTTTCCAAAAATTACAGTATCGATATTGTCAAAAAACGATGTTATTGCCAAAGGTACTTTAAAACCCATAACTCCAAATATTATCAAATTGCAGTATAATTCTTTATTTAGTGGTGTCATAGCAAACAATTTAAAATTAATTAAAACAAAAACAACAAAATTTAATAATAAATCAAATATACTTGTTATGGAGATTGAGGGAAATAAAGCTAATTTAAGGGATTTTAAAGTACCAAATACTTTAAAAGATGGAATTGATTCTTATAGTGTAAGTTTACCAAATATTAAGGTTTTCTATTTCGCCATAATACCAAATACAGAAAAAATATTTAGATTCTCTTACTTCAACTTAAAATTAAATAAATTTGAAAAATTATCAATACCTGTTGAAATTGATACAGAAGATACAAGTACACAATTAGGTCTAAATCCAAAGGAAAGTAAACTTGAAATATACAAAAATATTATACTTGTATCTATAGCTTTGTTTTCATTGCTTATTTTTCTTTTTAGAAGGAAAATTGTTTATATATTAATTTTTATAGTTATTGTGATTTATTTGTTTATCTTTTATAATCCTTTTGACAGTATTATTTTAAAAAAGAATACCAAGATAAGGATACTTCCTACTTATAACTCTACAATTTTTTATATCACTAATAGAAAGATTATTGCAGAAAAACTAAATACTGTAAAAGATTACATTAAGGTTTTATTGCCTAATGGAAAAATAGGTTGGATAAAAAAGGATAAAAATTGAAAAAAACAAAAATTGTTCAAAGAGTTATAGCATTGTATTTTTCCATTAATTTTTTTGTAACTATTTCTATTGTTGTGGTTTTAATGTTTTTATTTAGAAAGCATCATAGAAAGTTTAGATTAATATGGGCAAAATTACAATTAAAATTATTGAGGGTAAAACTTAAAATTATAGGTAAACCAGACGAAGATGCAAAAATGTTGATTTTAAATCATCAAAGTATAGCAGATATTATTATAACAGAAGCACTGTATCCAGCAGATCTTGCTTGGGTTGCAAAAAAAGAGATTGGAAAAATTCCATTTTTTGGACATATACTTGATCTTCCTGAAATGATTATTATAGATAGAGAAGATAAAAAGTCACTTGTTAAACTCATAAAAGATGCAAAAGACAGACTTTCAAAAGGTAGAGTTATTGCTATATTTCCAGAAGGTACAAGAGGGAGCGGAAAAAAACTTTTAAAATTTAAAGCCGGAGCCAAGATAGTTGCAAACAAGTTAAATTTGAAAGTGCAGCCTGTTGTCATGATTGGTACAATCAATATTTTTGATTCTAAAAATTTTTTAGCTAATTTTACTAAAGCAAAGCTTGTATATTTAAGCTCCATTGATCCTTCAAGCAATCCATCTTGGTACGAAGATGTTAGAAATAAAATGGAAAATACCCTATCAAAGGAGTTGTTATGAAAAGATTTTTAGGTGCAAAAAAGATTGCAAGAATATATATTGACAATCAAGACAAATATAATGGTAGACCGTTATGGGAAGAGATACTAAAAAAAGTAAAAGAACTCGGGCTAGCAGGAGCAACTGTTTTTAAAGGGGTTGCAGGTATTGGCGCACATGCCCAAATGAGGAGTTTTAATGTATGGACTCTTTCTCAGGAATTGCCATTAATCATTGAAATAATTGATGATGAAGATAAAATAACTAACTTTATTAACAATACTGATGATATGATTGATGAAGGTTTGATAACACTTTGCGATACTCAGGTCATAAAATACAAACATAAATAATTACAGGGATAATTTTGGATTTAATAACTTTATTATATATAGGGGCAGGTGGATTTTTTGGCGCTATTTCCAGATTTTTTATAGCCAATTCTGTACAAAGATTTTTTGATTCTTTTTTTCCTATTGGAACTTTAAGTGTCAATGTTTTGGGTAGTTTTATAATAGGCTTTGCCATAATGTATTTTAATCAAATAGTTGCACCTGAATATAAAGCATTTGTCATAACTGGTTTTTTAGGAGCACTTACAACATTTTCTACATTTTCATTGGAGAATGTAAACATGATACAAAATGGTGACTATAAGCAGGTTGTTTTAAATATATTTTTAAATGTAGTTTTAGCAATATCTGCAACAATATCAGCTATGGTAATATTTAAAAGAATATATACTTGATAATATCTATATCAAGTATTATTACTATATTTACTAAAATATATTTACAAAAATAATTTTTTCTGCTATAATTCCAAATAAATTTTAAGGAGAAAATATGTCAAAATATAAATTCGATACTGAGATAAATCAACTTTTGGATTTAATGATACACTCATTATATTCAAATAAAGAGATATTTCTAAGAGAGTTGATTTCCAATGCTTCAGATGCAATAGATAAACTAAAATTTTTAAATGTAAGTGATGAGAAGTATAAGAATATAGCTTTTGAGCCTAAAATTGAGATTATTTTAGATAAAGAAAATAAAAAACTAAGTGTTAAAGATAGTGGGATAGGCATGAGCAAAGATGATTTGATAGAGCATTTAGGTACTATTGCAAAAAGCGGTACAAAGTCATTTTTGCAGACACTTAGTGGTGATGCAAAAAAAGATTCATCATTAATAGGTCAATTTGGAGTTGGATTTTATTCGGCCTTTATGGTTGCTGACAAGATTGAGGTTGTTTCAAAAAAAGCCGGTGAAGAGAAAGCATACAAATGGGTTAGCAGTGGGCGTGGAGAATATGAAATAGAGGATGCCAATAAAGATAGTTTTGGAACAGAAATAATTTTAAATTTAAAAAATGATGAAACAGAATTTTTGGAAGATTATACAATAGAAAATATAGTAAAAAAATATTCAAATCATATACCGTTTCCTATATTTCTTCTCAAAGAAGAAGAAAAAGACGGAAAGAAGGAGAAGAATTTTGTACAAATAAATAAGGCATCTGCCTTATGGAGGCTTAGTAAAAATGGAATTAAAAAAGAAGAGTATATTGATTTTTACAAGCAATTATCTGGGGATAGCAATGATCCATTATTTTGGACACACACTAATGCTGAAGGTACATTAGAATATTCTACACTATTTTATATACCTTCTGTTGCACCATTTGATCTTTTTAGAGTTGACTACCAATCTGGTATTAAATTATATGTAAAAAGAGTATTTATAACTGATAATGATAAAGAGTTATTGCCAACATATTTGAGATTTGTTAGAGGTATTATTGATTCTGAGGATTTGCCTTTAAATGTAAGCAGAGAATTATTACAACAAAATATGATACTTTCAAAGATTAAGAAAGCTTCTGTTAAAAAGATATTAAATGAATTGAAAAAAATAAAAGACAAAGATTTTGAAAAATACTTAACATTTTATAAACTTTATGGAAAAGTTTTAAAAGAGGGTGTTTACACTGATTTTGAAAATAAAGATTTGCTACTTGATCTTTTATTGTTTAAAACATCAAAAAGAGACAATGTAAGCTTTGAAGAGTATAAAAAAAATATGAAAAAGGATCAAAAATCTATCTATTATATAGTTGGGGAAGATGAAAATCTTTTAAAAAATTCTCCTTTGATTGAGAGTTTTAAATCTAAAGATATAGAAGTATTAATACTTGATGAAGAGGTGGATTCTATTATTATGCCATCTATCAATGAGTATGATAAAACTCCCGTCAAATCAGTAAATACCAGTGATATTGATGAAGAAGAAAAAGATAATGACAAAGAAATAAATGATGAAAATAAAAAAGAATTTACAAATATAATTGTAAAAATGAAAGAAGTTTTAAAAGATGAAATAAAAGATATTAAGATTAGTAGTAGGCTTAAAGAATCTCCTTCTTGTATAGTTTTTGATAAAAATGATCCCGACTTTACAATGCAAGAAATGTTAAAACAAATGGGACAAACAAATCTTCCCAAAGTAAAGCCAATTTTAGAAATAAATATAAATCATGATATTCTAAAAAAATTATTAGAGAATGATTCTTTATCAATTATTAATGATGTTGCTTATATTCTATATGATCAAGCTAGATTGGCTGAAGGTATGAAATTAGATGATAGTACAGAATTTATAAAAAGAATAAATAAAATATTATCAAAAAGCTTATAATTATTTTATAGCAGGCAAGAGATATTTATACTTGTCTGCTAAACTGCTTTTAAGTAAAATTTTAGTAAAATCCATTCCTTAAACTATATAAAAACAAAGGATTTTTAAATATGAAAAGAACTTATCAACCGCACAATACGCCAAGAAAAAGAACACATGGTTTCAGGCTTAGAATGAAAAGTAAAAATGGCAGAAAAGTTATCAATGCCAGAAGAGCCAAGGGTAGAAAAAGATTAAGCGTATAAAAAAATTTGAAATAATTAGAGAATCAAAAAGGTTTTCGCAAATTTATAGGATATCTAAAAAAGATTTTAATCCATATATGGTACTGTTTTATAAACAAAGCGACAAACAAGAAGTTGGTTTTACAGCTAGTAAAAAAATTGGAAATGCTGTAAAAAGGAATTTTGCAAAAAGAAGAATGAGAGCACTGTTTTTGGATATCAATACCCATCTAAATAGCGGTTCTTATGTTCTAATTGCAAGAGATAAAATTTTATTTTGTAAATATGAAGATATAAAAAAAGGGTTAATTGCTTCTCTTGTAAGAATAAAAGCTTTTAATAAAGCAAGTTCTTGCAATTAGGTTTTTTATGAAAAGAATATTATTGTATATACTGTCATTTTATCAGAGATTTTTGACAGTAGTTTTTGGTTATGGAAGTTGTAGATACTATCCTACCTGCTCAGAATATGCTAAATGGCAAATAGAAAACAATAATGTCATAAAGGCAATCTTTTTTTCTTTGTTAAGATTACTAAGATGCAACCAACTTTTTAGAGGCGGTATTGAGTACCCAACAGTAAGAAGGAATTTTTTATTTCCTATCTTAAAACAGAGAAAAAATGAGCAAATCCATATTAAATATTGGTTTGTTTTAAAAAAAGAAAATATCTTTTATGTTATAAAAGAATTTAAAGGTATAAATAGTGTTAGATAAATTAAGCACACAACAAAGAGTTATAATAGCCACAGTTTTGAGTTTCCTGTTTTTTGCAGGATATGATTATTTTTTTATTCCAAAAAAACCAAATATATCGATCGAACAAAATAGTACAAAATCCCAGATGGCGACTGCTGCCCCTAAAACAGTTGGAACGGTAAAAGTATCTTCTGCAAATACTTCATCTCTTAAAACTTCTACTAAAACTATTAAAACTGTAAAAAATGAAAAATCTTTAGTTGTATTAAAAAGTAAAAATTTTGAAATGGTGCTTGATCAATTTGGACGGATAAGTAAATTTTATCTAAATGGAAAAAGATATAAAACCAAAAACGGAAAAAGAGTTCAGCTTTTTAATGATTCAAATCTTCCTTTACCATTAGAAATCCGTTTTAGCAATTCAAAATTGAACAAGGAAGCTTTTAAAATACCTTATACTGCCAATAAAACTAAAATTATTATGAATGGTAAACCTATAAAGATTGTTCTAACACAAAAGTTACCTAATGTAACTATTGTAAAGACACTTACAGTTTATCCTATTGGAAAATATACGCTTAATATTTCTTTATCAAAGCCTGAAAGTTATTTTGTAAGTACCGGTTTTCGCCCTGATGTATTAGCAGGAGGTTATACATTTCATGGCGCATTGATAAAAGGGCATGATAATAAAATAACAATGATAAAGGATGAAGATGCAAAAGGAGATGAGCACTTTGTAAATGCCAAAATAGCAGCAGACAGTGACAGATATTATACAACATTATTTTATAGTACCAAAAGTAAACTTGATATTTATATATCTAAAAATGCCAAAAAAGATCCTCTTGTTTTTATAAAAGGAAAACAAAATTATACTATTAATGGCTATATTGGAGTAAAAGAGTTAAAAATTTTAAAATCGATCAATAAGGGATTGGGAGATGTTGTAGAATATGGATGGTTTACTTTCATAGCAAGACCTGTTTTTTTATTACTCAGTTTTTTAGAGTCAATTATAGGCAACTGGGGCTGGGCTATTGTTGCTACAACTTTACTGATTAGAATTGTATTGTTTCCTTTGACCTACAAGGGTATGGTTTCAATGACCAAGATGAAAGAGCTTGCTCCCAAAATAAAAGAAATTCAAAAAAAATACAAGGGTGAGCCACAAAAATTAAATGCACACACTATGGAATTATATAAAAAACATGGTGCAAATCCTCTGGGGGGATGTTTGCCTATGGTGCTGCAAATCCCGGTATTTTTTGCTTTATACAGAGTATTGCAAAATTCTGCAGAATTACAAGGCGCCCCTTGGATGCTTTGGATCACAGATTTATCGGTTAAAGATCCATACTATATTTTACCGGTGCTTATGGGTATAACAATGTTTTGGCAGCAACACATTTCTCCAAACAGTATAACAGATCCAACCCAGGCAAAGATTATGAAATATCTACCTGTTGTTTTTACATTTTTCTTTATGACTTTTCCCGCAGGTCTGACTTTGTATTGGTTTGTTAATAATCTTTTTTCAATCATTCAACAGTATTATGTAAACTCAATCTTTGCAAAAAAGAAAAAATCATATAGTATTGAAGAAAAAGGCTAAACAATGACTATGCAAATAGAATCAAAAACAATAGAAGAAGCATATTTAAAAGCATCTAAAGAGTTTAACTGTTCTATAGTCGAGCTTGAGATTGACATAATTCAAAGCCCCAGTAGCGGTATTTTGGGTATGTTTAAAAAAAGTGCGATTATCACTGTTTCAAAAAAGGATAAAAATAAAGTAAAAAAATCTGATATCAGCAATATATCTAAAGATAAAATTAGTGATATGACTATGAAAGAGATAAAAGATGGTGTTATCAGGCTTTTAAATGCAAGTTGTTTTGATATAGAGCTTACAAAAATACAAAAATATAACAACATGACTATTTCTATTTTTCTTGATGGAAAAGATGCTGCTTTGCTAATTGGTAAAGAAGGTTACAGGTATAAAGCTTTTTCTTATCTTTTGTATAATTGGGCAAATATAAAATATGATATAAATATAAGATTGGAAATAGCAGAGTTTTTAACAAATCAAAAAGAGATGATTAAAAAATATTTAAAACATGTTGTAACAAAAGTAAATAATAATGGAAGAGCACAGACAAAAATATTAGACGGTATATTGGTTAAAATAGCTTTGGAAGAGTTAAGAAATGAATTTCCTGATAAATATGTTGGTATTAGAACAGCTAAAAATGGTGGAAAATATGTTTTAGTGAATAACTTTAATGCAAAAGTGAAGGATGAAGACAATAAATAATACAATAGTTGCAATAGCTACAGCACATGGAATTGGTTCTGTGGCTATTGTCAGAATCAGTGGAAAAAAAGCTTATGAAATAGGCTTGAAAATTACAAAAAAAGAATATTTAATCCCAAGATTCGCTATGCTTTGCTATTTGCAAGATAAATATAATGAAGTTATCGATGAAGCAATTGTTATATATTTTAAATCTCCTAATAGTTTTACAGGTGAAGATATTATTGAATTTCAATGCCATGGAGGTACTGCTGTTGCTGATTTGGTCATGAATGAAGTGATTAGTTTGGGAGCAAGGGTTGCAGAGCCTGGCGAATATTCTAAAAGAGCCTTTTTAAATGGTAAAATTGACCTTACCAAGGCAGAAGCAATAGCAAAATTAATCGAAACAAAAAATATAGATGCTGTAAAGATTCTTTCAAAGCAATTAAAAGGTGATTTAAAGAAATTTATTGATGATTTGCGAAATGATCTGGTAGAAATATTGGCTTATGCAGAGGTTAATATTGACTATGCTGAGGAAGATTTGCCAACTGATATTATGGACAGTATTATTGCAAGGCTTATAAATATTTCTAAAATAATCACCAATTTGATAGAAAGTAGTTTGCGAAAAGAGGGTTTGATAAATGGATTTAATATCTCAATTATCGGAAAACCAAATGTTGGCAAAAGCTCTTTGCTTAATAAACTGTTAAATTGCAACAGAGCGATTATAAGTGATATTGCAGGTACAACAAGAGATACAATAGAAGAGGATATAAGAATAGGAACTCATTTGGTAAGGATTATCGATACTGCAGGAGTTAGAGAATCCAAGGATCAAATTGAACAAATTGGAGTCCAAAAAAGTATAGAATCTATTGAAAATTCAGATATTGTTCTTATGATATTTGATAACTCACAAAACTGCACTCAAGAGGATGAGAAGATTATTGATTTTATTGATAAATATAGCAAAAATAAAAAGATATTTGTATTTCTAAATAAAAATGATTTAAAAAATAAGTTTGATATGAGTAAAATTGCTAAATATAATCCTATTGAAATAAGTGCAAAGAAAGATGTAGATATTGTCATTGATACAATAAAAAAATATTTGGATACTCAAAATATAAATGAATCATTGATATTGACATCAAAAAGGCAAATAACTGAAATCAATGCAGCCTTATGTGCGATTCAAAGAGCATATATTCCCTTGGAAAATGGAGAATTGGAACTTTTTGCTTATGAAATAAATGATGCAATTATGCATATAGCTTCAATAACAACAGAATTTGAAAGAGATGAAATCTTAGATAAAATGTTCGGAAGCTTTTGTTTGGGGAAATAATCCGTTAAGAAAACGACAACTGCTTGTCGTTTTTAGGATTTTTCGAGTTTTTTCATGTGCAAACTTGCACGAAAAAAGTCCGGGTACCTTGATAGAGAGTGAAGCGAACGGGTTAATTTGCGAAGCAAATCCAATCAATCCGTTAAGAAAACGACAACTGCTTGTCGTTTTTAGGATTTTTCGAGTTTTTTCATGTGCAAACTTGCACGAAAAAAGTCCGGGTACCTTGATAGAGAGTGAAGCGAACGGGTTAATTTGCGAAG
>Ga0256829_1000495_pt1 | contig 39339 bp, 47 predicted proteins | sample 131447metaG_FD_185979 | JGI IMG/M metagenome (GOLD analysis project Ga0256829, IMG submission 185979) | Hydrothermal vent microbial communities from Lau Basin, Pacific Ocean - 131-447 | ecosystem: Environmental > Aquatic > Marine > Hydrothermal vents | place: Pacific Ocean: Lau Basin | collected... | reverse complement strand
ACTTTTATCCTTGGACGAAAGTGTCACCTAATGGGTGATAACAGAAAGTGACTCTTTCGTTCTTCTTTTATCCTATTATACGGTACTTCCTCTTGGTGGCTTATTTTTCTATTTCGTTATTGGGGTAGAAGAGTAACTTTAGAAGTTACGCTTTTTGTGTTAAAATACGTTTGAAGAGAAAGTATAATACTCCTCATAAACTAGACCACTTAAATCAACTTTCTTATTCCCAATGTTAGAATGTAAAGCTACGAAGTTCTGGATTTAGGCTTGCGTATGAGGTGATAGATGAAAAGATTGTTGTAGTGGTATTGTTCATAGATAAAAGAGAAGACAATGCTGTCTATAGTGGGATAAAAAAGAGAATGGATAAATAATTTGAACTGTATTTTATTATCAAGAAACACCAAAAGCATTAGTGACGCACAGCAAGTCATGCATATAAAAGAGGTACTAAAATCTAAAGTAGGCGATAGTTTAACCATTGGAGAGATGGGTGGTAACTTAGGTAAGGCTACTATAACTCAAATCAATGACAATGAAGTACTTCTTAGCGATGTTACACTAGATAAAAAACCACCAGCTAAACTTGACTTGACTGTTATTCTTGCTTTACCACGTCCAAAAGTGCTGCGTAGATTGATTATGGATATGACATCTCTTGGTGTGAATAAGCTCATCATTGTAAACAGTTACCGTTCGCAAAAAAGTTACTGGCAAAGTCCACTGCTAAACCGTATAGATGAGTTTGTTTTTGAAGGGTTACAACAAGCCATAGATACCGTGCCATTAGAAATTGAGTTTAAAAAACGTTTTAAACCATTTGTTGAAGATGAATTTCCTGCTTTATTAGCAGATAAAGAGCAAAGTGATGCGGTAATCGCTCATCCTTATGCTTCACAATCTTGGAAAACCTATCTTGATGGTCTAAAGTGCAAAGACAGCAATAAAGAGACTATGCCAAAGATACTATGTGTCGGAGCAGAAGGTGGTTGGATAGACTATGAAGTAGACTTACTTTGCAAACACGGTTGTACAGCTGTGAGTTTAGGAGAGAGGATATTACGAACTGAGACGGTGGTGAGTGTGTTACTTGGTCATTGGTTAGAGGAGAAGTCATCATGCTAAAAATATCAAACAACATTACCCTAGATGAAAATGAAGTAGAGATAAGTGCTATACGGGCAAGTGGTTCTGGTGGGCAGAAGGTCAACAAGGTCTCAGCTGCGATACACCTACGTTTTGACATAGAGGCTTCCTCTCTTCCTGACTACTACAAAGAAAAGCTACTCTCACTCAAAGATAAACGCATCACTAAAGAGGGCATCATAGTCATAAAGTCCCAACAACACAGAAGTCAAGAACAAAACAGAGACGAGGCACTGGAGCGTCTGATAGAACTCATAAAAAGTGTGAATGTAGTGCAAAAAAAGCGTGTGCCTACTAAGCCAACAAAAGGTTCTGTGGGTAGACGACTGGACTCAAAAAAGAAACAGGCGAACAAAAAACGATTGCGTGGGAGAGTAGAGAGGGAATAAAAATATGTCAATATGACATATTTTTGCCTCAAATTTATTTTTTATACTAAAATACCCATACACGGAGGAGTTTTAGTATGAATGAATTATTAGTACAAAATGAGATAGGGAGTCGTATTTTTACACTTCGAGGTAAAGAAGTGATGCTTGATAGAGATTTGGCTGAATTATATGATGTTGAGACTAAACGTGTCAATGAAGCTGTGAGAAATAATCAAGATAAGTTTCTAGAAGATTTTTATTTTGAATTGACAGATAAAGAGTTTGAAATTTTGCGGTCGAAAGATTCGACCACAAAATTTTCTAAAACTAGAGTCAACCCAAAAGTATTTACAGAACAAGGTGTCTATATGCTTGCCACGGTGCTTAAAAGTAAAACTGCATCAGAAGTTACAGTGAGTATCATACGGACATTTGCCAAACTTCGAGAGTTTACCAAGCATTACAATGCCTTAGCCAAAAAAATCATGGAACTTGAACGTAATAATGACAAGCAGTTTAAAGAGGTATTTAAAAGACTGGATAATCTAGTCTCTGATGCACAAGAGGCAGATGAGAAGATAATGGGGTTTATAAAGCCTTCAAAAAGTGATAGAGCTTAGATAATATAAGCTATAATAACCTAATTAAAACAAGGCTACTTCATGGCAAAACATCCAACACCTTTACAACACTTTCGCTCTTTCGCGTACCAAAATAACATCAAAGATTTTGATACGGCTTTAGAGTATTTTACTGTATTTGGTGGTACGGGGTGGGATGTGGATGTCTCAAAGAGTGTGGCTACGCTCATTGAAGACAAGGTACTTTCTAACTATGATGCATTGCATGAAAGTATGACACGGTATACACATAATAATGGCTTGTATCATATGGTGTTGAATATCATCGCTTTGGGTGTAAACCATGAAAATGATGTGTTCAAAAAAGCCAAAGTAGGGAAAGAAAAGGGCGAAGAAGCCATAGATTATCTTGTTAGTAAAAGTTTAATAAAGTTTGATTTGTCTGTAGAGAAACCTTTAAAAGAGGGTGGTGGGAAGTCAGACAGAATTTTGTTTGACTTGCCTTTTATGCGTTTTTGGTTTGCTATGATTTCGCCGAACTATCAAAGTATTTCAGAAGGCGATTATGATGAGTTTGCACAAAAGTGGCATAAAATAAGAGGTAACTTTTCCATCTTACTTTCTAATCTTTTGCTCTTAGAATTGGTCAAAGAAACCTTTAATGCTAAGTCTGAAAATGACCCTATAGTCAAAATAGGTTCTTACTACGATAAAAAGTTAGAGATAGATATACTAGCCCAGAGAAAATCAGGTGACATGATAGCGGGTGCGTGTAAATACTCTGAGACACCCGCAAAGAGTAATATGATGGATACCCTTATAGAAAAGTGTCAAAAAGCAGAACTAGAAATTTCTGACTATGTACTCTTTTCCAAAAATGGATTTACCCCAGAAGTTGAGGCATTAAAAGAGAAGGAAGTAGTACTTCTCTCTAGAGTAGACCTCTCTTCACTGCTTGATAATTTGACGCAAGATGATGTGTTAGTCTATAAGAACAAAAAGTATTAGCCTGTGGCACGCATCAATCAAAAAGCGTTTTATCAAAACAACTATGAGACTTATGGTGTCTCTGCTGAAGGTGTGGCGTGGGATTCGACGCAGACACAGAAACGTCGTTTTTCTGCCATAGTTTCTTGTTTGGGTAATATAAAGAGTGATACACTTGTAGATGCAGGCTGTGGGTTTGGGGATTTTTATCTTTATTTGAAAGAAAAGAATAACTTGCCTAAAAACTACACAGGTTTAGACCTTTGTGAACCTATGGTCAAAGAAGCCAAGGTACGTACGGGTTGTAAAATCGTCCAACGTGACATTTTAAAACAGACTATCCCTTTGGCAGACTGGTATGTGGCAAGTGGTTCGATGAACCTTTTGACTCGGATGGAAACACGCATCTTCATACAACGATGTTTTGAAAAGAGTCGTAAGGGCTTTGTCTTTAACCTCTTATGTGGAAAAGAGCAGGAGGGTGAGTTTAGCTATTGGGTACCTCATGATATCTTGGAACTTTGTAAACCTTTGGGTGCAAAGGTACAGATAAAAGAGGGGTATCTAGATGGTGATTTTACGGTAGTATTACAGGCTTAAACAAAGGGGATAGAGATGCTTATACGAAGTGGTAAAGTACAGTTTTTGTTTTGGACAGCATTTGCTGTGGTGTTACTCTACTTATGGATAGTGACTGTTGGGTTGCAAACTTTTGTACTCCCCGATGAAAAGCCGATGCATTTTCCTCAAGATACAGTATTACTCATGTTTGTACTTTATGGCTTGCTGGCGGTTGCTGTGGTGGCAGGTACGATTATCTCTACGATGATAAATAACAGCTTTTACCAAAAGTTCTTTTCGGTTTTTGTGATAGTCGCATTGGTGACACTTTTGGCTACGAAAAGTATGTTTGGGTAATGTGGTTATCTTAGGGTATAATTTCACATCAATATCAAGGTTAAACTATGTCAGAACATCCATCTAAACACCCCTCACTCCTAGCGCAATTTCGCTCTTTTTGCTACCAAAACAAAGCCACTGACTTTGAAACTGCAGTGACATACTTTGCCGTGTTTGGTGGTATGGGATGGTCTGTAGATATGACAAAACCTTTAGACAAGCTCATCGTCAATAAAGTACTCAGTAACTACCGTTACATACATGGCGACCTTACGAAGATTACACACTCCAAGCCTACTTACCATGCGATGCTCACAGCCATAGCTACGGGAGACAGACGTGAGCATTCTGCGTTTAAAAAAGTGAATGTGGGAAGAGAAGATGGAGAAGAGGTGATAGACTTTCTCATCAAAGATGGATTTTTAAAATTTGACCGTTCTGTCGAAAAACCTGTAGATGAAAAAGATGGTATTTCAGATAAACTGCTCTTTATTACCCCATTTATGCGTTTTTGGTTTGCTGTTATCTCTCCTACCTATAAGAGCATCAAAGAGGGTGACTATACTGAAGTAACGAAGCGTTGGGAGGGGATGAAGTCGGAGTTTACGACACTCATCTATGAACAACTGCTACTTGAACTCATACAACTTAGCTTCAAAGATGAGTTTGAAGGAGATGCCATAGAGAGCATCGGCTCTTACTATGACAAAAATGTGGAGATAGACATTTTAATCAAGCGTAAGTCAGGTGCTATACTCGCAGGTGCTTCTAAGCATTCAAAGCAGAAGATGAATAAATCTGAACTCACAAAACTCAAAGAGAACTGTGTCAAAGCCCAGTTGGATGTTGATACCTTTATACTCTACTCTAAAAATAAGTTTTCTTTAGAACTCAAAAAAGAGAAGGGTGAACATCTACGTCTCTTTTCTCTTAGAAATCTAGCGAAGCTCACGGATAACCTATCAGAAGATGATTTACTAGAGTATACCAATAAAAAGTATTAGTCTCTTAACTACAGCCCTACTCGTATACGATAATTACTATAGCCTTGTTGTCCTTTTATCCCGTCGTAGGTGTTTGGTACAAGCGTAATGTTTTTGCTTTTATCTCTAAATGAACCTCTTACATGGATGAAAAAATCATCCGTATTTTTAGGTAGGTCAAGGGTGATGTCTATAGTGTTTTCTTCCTTTTCCTTCCAGTTCTTTGACTCAGCTTCTACAAGTAAATAGTCACTTTTTATCGCTTTTTTGAGCGTTTGATTGTAGATTTTACTTCCTTTTGGGTAACTGTGTAGCGATGTAAATCCTTGTTGTGATATTTTTGGTTTTATGTTTGTGTTGTGTATGTCTGGAAAAGAGACTGAGAGCCAACCTCTTTTTTTATAGCTTAGATTTTTCATCTTTACGACTACATGAAGTGTATGTTGTGGGGTGATAGTGGTTTGTATGTTAGTTTTTGCACCATAATCATCTGAAAAGCTATATGTCTGTGTTGTGTGCTTTTCTGATATGACTTTTTTGGCTATGTCTATGAGAACACTGTCAGGGTTTATGATAGAAGTTAGTTTATCATAAGGGAGTAAGAATGCTGTCTGCCCCGATGAGTATGGCTTTATCTCATATGCGTTATAGAGAAAAAAGAGTCCTTTAGGTGTGATGGCAATATTTTCTGCTAAAACAAATTTGTTGTCAAACCAATCTAGTTTGGTAAGACTCTCATTTGGCTTAAGGTTATTGAGTCTCATATAGTAGGTTTTAGCGATGTTTGTTAATTTACTTTTATACCCCTCTCCAAGTAAATCTTTCATAGTGAGTTTTTTCCCATTAACACTCTCGAAGTTTTCATATCCTGTGGCGTAGTTTCCATGTGCGCCACCCATGTACCCACCATCGGTTACAGCAAGCGTAAACGTTTTTTCTGTGGTGGCAAAAAGTGCCACAGTTGTTTCTTGTGACCATGTACCTGAAGCATCAAATTCGCCTTCTTTTAAAAACTTCACGATGTATTTTTTTGCATCACCTGGTTTGAAGTTTTCTCGGTAGGGTGCTATTTTCTTTTGTATCGTATCATTAAGTGCGGGGTTACTGCTTTTGATGACTAAGGGGTAGTCTAGTTGGTACTCCATACAGAGTATTTGATGGTTTTTTGTCTTTTGACAATATTTATCATTGAGTATCTCGTCCGTGGTGCTGACATCATAGGCACCTAAGTAGTTTTCTTTGGCTTGAAGTGCCGATGCATTGAGTGTTAAAGCGAGTGCTAAAATAGTAAGTATTTTCATCTGTAGTGTCCTTATATTGTAATGTTACCACGTATGTTTAGAAAGTGTCTTGTGCTGATGTCATCCCAAGGTTTGTTGAGCTGTATAAACGCTTCATAGCTTTGCAGTGCACGTTCAAAGTCATTGTTTTTCCTGCGTTCTTCCTGTAGTACGTCTTTGAGTGCTATTTTGGCTGCATCCATCATGTCTTTAGGGAAGGTTTTTATCTGTACATTTTCAGGTAATTTTTGTAATGCTTTTGCATTTTCATATCTAAACTCTTGGAGCATAGTACCAGTCATCTCTTCACTTGCAGCCGTTATGATGGCACGATGCTCGTCACTTAGTTTCTCCCAACGTGCTTTGTTGAAAGTAATCTCCAAGATACTTCCTGGTTCATGCCAGCCTGTGTAGTAGTAGTCTGCTGCCTTGTCAAAGCCCATCATCCTATCAAGTGCCGGTCCTACCCATTCGGTCGCATCGATGGTGCCACGTTCTAGTGCGGTGTATATCTCTCCAGCAGGAAGCAGTACGGGGTTAACACCCAGTTTTTTCATCACCTCTCCACCTAGCCCAGGGATGCGCATTTTAAGACCTTTGAGGTCACTAAGACTTTTTATCTCTTTTTTAAACCATCCACCCATTTGTGGACCAGTAGTTCCACCGATGAGAGGGTAGAGGTTATACTTACCGTACATTTCGCGCCAAAGCTCATACCCTCCACCAAATTTGAGCCATGTTATCATCTCTTCAGAGGTTAACCCTAGTGGCATACCACCAAAGATGCTAAAGGCGGAGTTCTTACCTTTCCAGTAGTAAACACCAGAATGAAAGGCATCTATCTGCGCTGCAGAACAGCTGTCAAACACTTGTAGGGCAGGGACTAAAATGTTTTTAGGAAATACTTTTATCTCCAACGACCCACCAGAGAGTTCAAAACAGCGTTTGGCAAAGGTATCTACACCTGTTCCCATAATGGGAAAATGTGCAGGCCATGACGTAGCAAGTTTAAGTGTGACTTTTTTAGCTTTATTGACATTGACTGTACCTGCTTTGCTTGTCTCTTCAGCTCGATGACAAGCACTGAGTGCGACTGCACTGGCACTTAGTGCAGTTGTGGTTAGAAAGTCTCTTCTTTTCATGTAGGTGTGCCTTGGTAAATGATTCTTTTTGTTTGCATATATTGTAGCATATTACTTAGTGTGTTAATAGTATTTATAGGGTAAAATAATTACTATTAAATACACAAGGCTCTAAAGTATGGCACTAAGTTGGAACGAGATAAGAAGCAGAGCAATAACTTTTACAAAAGAGTGGGAAGATGAAAGTCGGGAGAATGCAGAGTCTCAGTCTTTTTGGAATGACTTTTTCGATGTCTTTGGTATCTCTCGTAGACGTGTGGCTACTTTTGAAAAGCCTGTGGCGAAACTCGGAGACAAAAAGGGTAGCATCGACTTACTTTGGAAAGGTGTCATACTCGTAGAGCATAAGTCTAGGGGTAAGGACTTAGACAAAGCATTTCAACAAGCAAAAGACTACTTCCCTGGCATCAAAGACCGTGAACTTCCTAAGTACATCTTGGTATCTGATTTTGAGATATTTAGACTGTATGACTTAGAGGAGGGTGGTCATACACAGTTTCATATAAAAGAATTTTCTAAGTATATCAAACTTTTTGGCTTCATGGCAGGGTACACCACACATAAGGTACGCGAAGAAGACCCTGTTAACATCAAAGCAGCAGAACTACTGGGTAAACTACATGATGAGCTTAAAGTGACTGGCTATGACGGACACCCTTTGGAGCTTTTCTTGGTACGCTTACTCTTCTTGATGTTTGCCGAGGATACCGCTATATTTGAAAAGAATTCTTTTGTGGAGTATCTTGAAGCAAAGACTAACGAAGACGGCTCAGATGTGGGTGCCAAACTTACAGAGCTTTTTCAAGTGCTTAACACGCCTGAAGACAAAAGACTCAGCACAAGAGATGAAAGTCTAAACGACTTTATCTACACTAATGGTAAGCTTTTTGAAGAGTTTTTGCCCATACCTGCCTTTGACACTAAGATGAGAGGGGTACTCATAGAGTGTTGCTACCTTGACTGGAGCAAGATAAGCCCTGCCATATTTGGTTCACTTTTTCAGTCTATCATGGACAAAAAGGCTAGACGAAACTTGGGAGCTCACTATACGAGTGAAGCTAACATTCTTAAAGTCATCAAGCCATTGTTTTTAGATGAACTTCATGCTAGATTTGAGAAACTAAAAAAGAACAAAAAGAAACTCCAAGAGTTTCAAAAAGAGTTAGCGACCTTGCACTTTTTAGACCCTGCTTGTGGGTCTGGGAACTTTCTCATCATCGCGTATCGTGAGTTACGTTTGTTAGAGTTAGAGATACTCAAAGTATTGCACAGTGCTAGTGTACTGGATGTCTCTACCATCGTGTGGGTAGATGTAGACCAGTTTTACGGCATAGAAGTAGACGAATTCCCTGCACAGATAGCACAAGTCGCCATGTGGCTCATAGACCACCAAATGAACATGCGTATAAGCGAACACTTCGGACAGTACTACGCTAGGCTACCTCTAAAAAAGTCTGCCAATATTGTCAATGCGAACTCTTTGGAAGTTGATTGGAAAGAAGTAGTCGCTAATGATAGACTCTCTTATATCTTGGGTAATCCTCCATTTATAGGGCATCATTTGCAAACAACAAAACAAAAAGAAGAACTAAATACTATTTTGTATGATATTAAAGCATCAGGTGTTATGGATTATGTTTCTGCTTGGTTTTACAAAGCATCGGCATATATACAAGATACCAAAATAAAAGTCGCATTTGTTTCTACAAATTCTATAGCTCAAGGAGAGCAAGTTGGGATATTATGGAGTAAGTTGTTAGAAAAGTATAAAATAAAAATACACTTTGCACATCAAACATTTAACTGGAGTAATGAAGCCAAGTCAAATGCAGCTGTACATGTAGTTATAGTTGGATTTGCAAACTATGATACAGATAATAAAAAGATATATGAATATGAAGATATAAAGAAAGAAGCCCATGAAAGAAATGTAAGAAATATAAATCCATATTTAGTGGAAGCAGATGATATTGTTGTGACTAATAGAAGTAAACCTTTATGCAATGTTTCTGCAATGAAATATGGAAGTAAGCCAACAGATGGAGGTTTCTTTCTTTTGGATGACACAGAGAAAGATATATTAATTGATAAAGACCCAAATGCAAAAAAATTTATAAAACCATTTTTAAGTGGAAGAGAGTTTTTAAAAAGTATTAATAGATGGGTAATTTGGCTTGTAGATGCAAATCCAAATGATTTAAAAATGTCTCCAGAGATACTTAAAAGGGTTGAAGAAGTTAAACAATTTCGATTAAAAAGTAAAGCAAAATCTACAAGAGAATATCCATATCATACACTATTTAGACAAGTAACACAGCCGAATAGTGATTTTATTTTAGTGCCTAGAACTACATCCTCAAATAGAGAATATATTCCTATGGGGTTTTTTATAAAAGATTTTATTGTAGGAGATACCTGTCAAGCAATCCCAAATGGAGACTTATTCCTCTTCGGACAATTAACATCACTTATGCACATGACTTGGGTAAAATATACTTGTGGACGGCTAAAAAGTGACTACAGATACTCCAAAGATTTGGTGTACAATAATTACCCATTCCCAAAAGATGTAAGTGATAAAAACAAAACTACAGTAGAAGAAAAAGCCCAAAACATACTGGACATCAGAGCAGAGTTTACAGACAGCTCATTAGCTGACCTCTACGACCCACTAGCCATGCCACCCAAACTCAAAAAAGCCCACCAAGAGCTAGACCGTGCAGTAGACAAATGCTACACCAAACGGACATTTAAAAGCGACAAAGAACGCATAGAGTTTTTGTTTGAGTTGTATGAAGAATATGTGGCAGATGTGAAAGTATGACAATTTGACATGTTTTTGAGTGATTTCCAGACTCTAAGCTACAATGTTAAAAAGCATCTAAAGGTATAAAATGCAAACCCCCTTCCTCCTCTACAAAAACGAAAACAACCAAGTAAAAGTAGATGTACTTCTAAAGGATGAAACATTATGGCTTAATCAAAAGCAGATAGCTGAATTATTTGGTTCAGAAAGAAGTGTAATTACTAAGCATATAAAAAATATATTGGAGGATGAAGAACTAGCAAGTTCAACTTGTGCAAAAATTGCACAGGTTCAAAAAGAAGGCTCTCGTGAAGTAAAAAGAAACATTGAATACTACAATCTCGACATGGTCATAGCAGTAGGGTACAGGGTAAACTCCAAACAGGCTACGCACTTTCGCATCTGGGCTACGAATGTACTAAGAGAGTACATCATCAAAGGCTTTGCTCTAAATGATGACAGGTTCAAAAGTGGAAACTCTATGACATACTTTGATGAACTACAAGCACGCATACGAGACATACGCATCTCAGAACGCTTTTTCTACCAGAAGATAAAAGATATCTACACCACAAGCATAGACTATGACGCTAAAGATGAAAAGACTATAGCATTTTTTAAGACTGTTCAAAACAAACTGCTTTGGGCTATCTCATCTGCGACTGCTGCTGAACTCGTGCATAGTAGGGTAGATGTAACACTTCCGCTGTTGGGTATGCAGTCACTGGGTAAAGAAGGGAAAAACATAAGTAAAAAAGATGTGAGCATCGCTAAAAATTACCTGAACGAAAAAGAGATAAAACTTCTAGGACTACTCGTGGAGCAGTATCTAGCCTTTGCAGAGACGATGGCAGAACAGAAAACACCTATGTACATGAAAGACTGGATACAAAGACTCGATGCCATCATAAGTCTAAATGGAAGAGAGCTTTTAACGCATGCTGGTCAGATAAGTCATGACATGGCAGTAGCTAAAGCAGACCTCGTTTATATGGAGTATAAAGAAGTGCAAAAAGAAAAAAACCATAGAGATAATTTACTAGAACTTGAAAATGACATGAAAAGTTTGAAAAATAAATGAAGTGTCATATATGCAATCAAAGCACAGTGTTATTTAAGCATGAGAAGAGAGATGTCACCTACTATCACTGCACGTCATGTGAATACATCTTTAAATCCCCAACATGCTATCAAGACCTAGAAACACAAAAAGAGCGCTATAATCTCCATGAAAACAATGAAGAAGATGAAGGCTATAGAGCGTATTTTCAACGCTTTTTGGATTTTGTATTGCCTCATGTAGAGAACGTTAAAACAGCGTTAGATTTTGGCTGTGGGCGTACTTCTTTGTTAGCGAAACTATTAGAGGCAGAGGGTATAGCGTGTGACTATTATGACCCTATCTATCATCCTCATACTTTAGATGAAAAGAAAAGGTATGACCTTATAGTCTCCACGGAAGTCTTTGAGCATCTGCATCAGCCAAGAGAGGTTTTTGAACAGTTGTTAGATAAGTTAAACTGTGGTGGATTCCTTGCCATCCAAACAGAGTTTCACTCTAATGAACAAGCCTCGTTTGAAAAGTGGTGGTACCCTGCCGATACTACGCATATCGTCTTTTTTAGAGCTAAAACTTTTAGCGTTTTATGCAAATACTTTAACTGTCAATACATCACCGACAATGGTAAAAATATGGTTGTGCTACAAAAATTAACTTGATTTTGTGGTGTTACTGTCTTTTTTCTGCTTCTTTTTCTTGCTTCTAAATGCTCTAATGTTTCGTACATGTTGCTTGTAAGATGAAGCAAAATCATGTCTGCCTTTTTTGTTTAACATGAAGTAGAGGTAGTTTGTTTTCTTAGGGTGCATGGCAGCGTCGAGTGCTGTCATAGTGACGGTACAAAGTGGTGCAGGGGGTATGCCACCATATACATACGTGTTATAGTAGCTTCTGTCTCGTCTTATGCGTTTGGGAGTGACTGCCTTGTGAGAGTGCTTCCCATAGTTCAGTGTCCCATCCATCTGTAGCTTCATACCTTTGTTCAGTCTGTTTTCGATGACAGAAGATATAAGATACATTTCATGTTTGTTGTTGGTCTCTTTTTGGATGATAGACGCGATGATAAGCAGTACTTTAAGTTCGAGTTCATTAGGATTACTTGCATTACTACAGTTTTGGTGTGCAAAAACTTTAAGACGTTCGCTAGAAGCTTGAAAAAGTGCAGTGATGACGGCACGTTCATCGGCTTTTCTAGAAACTTGATAGTACCCTGCAAATATATCACCCTCCAAATACTTGGTAAGTCGTCTGTACTCTTGCAGTAACTTTTTATGGTTTAGATGTAAATTTTTTGCAAGGCGCTTGGTGAGTTCTATGCTGTTTTCTCCTGCATAGAGCTTTACCCGTATGGTTTTTTCTTTTTTCTGTGAGAGTTGTTCAAAGAACTTAAAACGTTTTTTAGGTGTTTTTTTAACCGTATACCAACCCTTCTTTGGGGTTTTAAAGTACTGTAACATGATTTTATCTATGTCTGAGACACCATAGCCATTTTCTTTCAGTGTATCTATGACAGTGTTGATGTCAGAAGAGGGAAGATAAAAGGTGCTTTTCCCTTTTTTTACAGGAATATAATTATACACAAGTGGCAAAAGCAATAAAACGATAAAGATTTTGGCAAGTACACGAAGAAAGGTATATTTTTTACGGATAAGTTTCTTCATAGTGGAAATACCTTTATTAGTCTATATTATAAATATAGTTAATAAAGACTTTGTATCTACTGAAATATAAGTTTAAAAAAGTGAATACTCTTCTTTAATGGTATTGAGTATGCTTTTGTCTGCTTTGTAGATGAAAGCATAGTTATACTGAATGTTTTTAAGCAGTTCTCGAACTTCTTCTTCTGTATTAAACCAATGTGGATGGTCGATACCAGGAATCTTTGCTTTAGGAGGAGAAAAGACAACACTTTTTACCCACATATTGCTTCTCATGACATATTCTCTGGCTTTTGTAATGTCCGAAGTGTTGTCTGTAAATATGGCAACCCTGTCTGTTTTACTCGCTTGCGTACTGCGTAATTTTGCATCTATAAAGACAGGTAAAAAGTGTTTTGTGTACTTTATTCTGTCCATGGTTGTTGGTAAATCATGGATATTACAGAAATCAACAGCACGTAACAAGTACTCCAAATGAAAAGGAATTAACTCTTTTTCCTGATAGAGGAAACCATCTACTTTAAAGGTACTTTTAAAGAGCGTGTCTGAAACCAAATATCCATCGACTTCTTTGTTTAGTGTAGGCACATCAGGCATAATGAGTTGCATCAGTTCTTTGTCTGTACCTGTAAAGAGTGAAGCATCGGAGTTTAGTATCTGTTCAAACGCTTTACGCCAGTCATTGGCGATGAAAGTCACATTGCCTTTGTGTTTGAGTATGAGCTTTAAAAACGTAAGTTCATGCTCACTAAGAAGGAAGAACAGGGCTTCTTTTTTGATAATCACATAACGGATCAGCTTAAAAGCTGCGAGTTGGATGTCTGAGACTTTTATCCATGCGATTTCATCATCATTTTTGATGATGCTGTCATCATCGTAGATAATGGCATACGCACCATTGGCTAAGGCTTGGTCTATCTCTTCTTGGTTTGAAGAGAAAAAGAGATCACCATGTTCTACTTTTGATTGGTAAACTGTGGCAGATTCTATCGCCTGTACTTGTGGTGTATTGGTTAGTACACCCTCTGTGAGGTTAAGTATATCTTCTATTTTCATGATTAACCTATATTCGTTCCAGCCGTTTTAGGCTTTTCAGGGCGTATCATACACAGCCCATCTTCATCTTTGGCTGCAAGAAGCATACCTTGACTTACAAGTCCCATGAGCTTGGCTGGTTTGAGGTTTGCTACGACACAGACTTGTGTGTTTAACATATCGTCTGCACTGTACCACTCTTTTATACCCGCTACTACTTGTCTTGGCTCCTCTTCACCAACATCAACTTGAAGTAAAAGAAGTTTTTTACTTTTTGGTACTTCTTCTGCCTGTACCACTGTTCCTACTTTAAGAGAAGTTTGGAAGAATTGGTCTATGCCTATGTATGCAATACCCTCAATCTCTTTAAGGTCTTTTTTCTTTTCTATTTTTGGTTCATCCGTTTTAGTGGTTTTGTCCTCAGGCTCTATCTGTGTAAGTAGAGGCTCTTCGATACGAGGAAAGAGAGGGTCTATTTTTTCAAGTGTAAATGGTGCAAGAAGTTCTGTACCTTTTGCAAGTCTGTTCCACGCATCATTGTCTATAGTGAAGTGTAGGGCATCTGCTATCTTTTTACATACGGCAGGCATCACTGGTGAGAGCATCACAGAAACTTTTGCCAAGATAGCAGCAATGAGACCGTTAAGTGCCATCGCTTCTTCCTCTTTGCCTTCTTTCATGAGTGTCCATGGTTGGTACATGTCTATGGCTTTGTTGGCTACAGTTAGTGGTCTCCAAAGCTCTTCTAAGTAACGGTGAATCTGCATTTCAAAAAGAAGTGGTTCAAGTTTGTCAAGTGAAGCATGTACTTCATCAAGCTCTGCTTGGTAGTACTTAGTTACATGAGAGGAATCTACTTTACCATCAAAATACTTTCCACTCATACCAATCACACGGTTGAGTAGGTTTCCAAGGTCATTCCCAAGATCAGAGTTGATACGGTCTATGAGCGCTTTTTGTGAAAAGTCACCATCTCCGCCAAAAGGTACTTCACGAAGCATAAAGTAACGGAAGTTGTCTAGTCCGTATGCATCTGCAACCTCTTTAGGGTTTACCACATTTCCTTTAGATTTAGACATCTTCTCACCATCACGTGTCCACCAACCATGTGCTGCAATATGCTTAGGCAATGGAAGTCCCAGACTCATAAGAAAGGCTGGCCAGTAGATAGCATGGAAACGTAAGATGTCTTTACCTATAAGCTGTACACGTGCAGGCCAGAAGTCCATGTTTTTATCATCTTTCCCATAGCCAAGTGCTGTGACGTAGTTCATAAGAGCGTCTAGCCATACATACATGACATGTTTTGGGTCATTAAGTTCTGCAGGGAGTTTAACACCCCAGTCAAATGATGTTCTGGTGATAGAAAGGTCTTGAAGTCCACCCTCAACAAAACGGATAACTTCATTCTTTTTGCTTCTTGGTAAGATACAGTCTGGTGTGTCGTTGTACCATGCAAGAAGTTTATCTTCATACGCAGAGAGTTTAAAGAAGTAAGACTCCTCCTCTACAATGCTTGTACTTTTTCCACATTCTGGACAAAATTCGCCATCTACAAGTTGAATCTCAGGGAAAAAGGTTTCACAAGAGATACAGTAGTGACCTTTATATGTGTCTTTGTAAATATCTCCATTACTATGCATGGTTGTAAATGCTTTTTGAACACCCTTCATGTGGTCTTCGTCAGTGGTACGTATGAACTTGTCATAAGAGATGTCAAAGTCATCCCAGAGGTCTTTAAATGTTGTAGAGATTTTGTCTGCATAAGCTTGAGTGCTTTCACCTCTTTTTTTGGCTGCTTCTTCTATCTTCTGTCCATGTTCGTCTGTACCGGTAAGAAAGAAAGTCTCTAGTCCTGACATACGTGAGTAACGCGCCAGAGTATCTGCAATGATAGTCGTGTAAGCATGACCAATGTGTGCAATGTCATTGACATAATAAATAGGGGTAGTGATATAGGCTTTTTCGCAAGAGTTTGGCATAAAGTGTTTCCTTAAACAAATGAGTTTTTTGGTTTGCAGTGGATGCAAATTTCGATAGATATTCTAACTAAAATGTGCTGTAGGGTCGGTGAAATAAAAAATATTGTATACTATGGTAATTTTCGTAGGGAAAAGAATCTTAAAATGTGGAGACAACTATGAGTAACAATAACACTATCGACGAAGAAGCATACCGTAAAAAGCAGACTTATTCTGATGAAGAAAAACAAATCATCATGGATAGACTGAACAAAGAGCGGCTTATTGACCAACAAGCTTCTAAAGGTTTAGACGGTAAAAAAGCAGTGTATGACCAGAGTGAAAAAAACAAAATCCTGGACAAGCTTAATGAACAGCGTTTAAGTAAACAAAAGCGTCAAGAGATACAAGAAAAACGTATAGGTAACAAAGAAGTCTACAAGTTTGGTGGTAAAAATTTATATAAGTTTTTACAAATGGAACGAGAATATTTTATAGAAATCTCAGATATCGACAAAATCACAAGCCGTGCTTCTATTATCACGCTTTACTACCGTACATTTGATGAACTTAAGAAGAAAGATGTACTCATAAAAACAGAAGTGTATTCAGATAAGTTTTTCATCTCTTATGACGCTATACGTGTCTATTTTAAGGGTTATGCTTTAGAAGATGTACGTAAAAAGTAATGTACTATGTTTACATCGTTCAATGTGCAGATGACACGCTCTACACGGGCATAGCCACAGAGCTAGAACGCAGAGTAGAAGAACATAACAACTCAGACAAAGGTGCCAAATACACCCGTGTAAGACGCCCCGTAAAACTTGTTTACAGTGAAGAGTACCCCGACAGAAGCACAGCTTCTAAACGGGAATATGAGATAAAAAAGAAGATGAGTCGTACACAAAAGCTTAAACTTATTGGTGCTTAATCCATAGGTTCGCCTGTACCCATAGGCATATTGGAACGTGAATATTCTATCATTCCTCCATCATATACTTTGGCATCTTTTACGCCTATTAAAAATTTGGCTACAAACCAAATGCCTCTTGTTTTATGCCCAGAGTTACAATAAAAATAGATAGGCTTATCTAACTCAACACCAAAGCCGTTATTATATAAAATAGACTTCGCCTCTTTTTTATCTAAAAATACAAAGTAGTTACCCTCTTTTTTAACATAACGTATCATTGGTGTTAATTTTGCAGTAGGAATGCGTCCATGTCTTGCAAGTGCTTTTTTCTTGTCTTCACCTCTATAAAATTTACTTACTCTTGCATCTGCTATTTGTTTGTCCTCATCATACATAGCAGCAAAAATATCATTAATGGAAGCTACTTCATGTATGTCGTATGTTTCTAGTTCTAGTTCACTTGCTTTATTTGTTGGAGTATTAGTAGATGTTTTCTTCTTCTCATCTATCCACTTTGCATACCCACCGTTTAGCAGTGCAACATTTTGAAGACCATAAATCCAGCTATTCCACACACCACTTGCAGCATCTGCAAAATCTACAGCGTTTTTACCCCCACTGTAAAAAACAATGGCACTTTCATCGTCTATGCCTACAGCTTGGTACATTTTCTGAAGTTGTTCTGGGGTAGTAGGAAGTTTCTTTACAGAACCCAATGTACCTTGAAAGTACATTTTCTTTGGTATATTGACCGCACCTGGTATGTGACCTTTTAGGTATGCTTTGTTCTCTCTGGTATCTACTATCACAAGGTGTGCATCATCCAAATGACTATGGAGCCACTTTGTACTTGCTATATGGTCGTTGGGTACCTCTAGTGCTAAAAGCAGGCTAGATGATAATGCTACGATGCTGATTACTTTGATGAGACGCTTCATTTTATTTCCTTATTAACAAATTAGGCATTTAACTAAATACTTTATAGTATGGTATAATAATTAAAATGAAATGTCAAGGAAAAGAATGTTAAATATGCATCAAAAGATTAAAATTTTTAAAGCATTAGGGAATGAAACAAGATTTCTTATTTTTAAAAATGTATTTACTGGAGGGTATACATGCTCCATAGATAAAAAAGACCCTAAAGTAAAAGTAAGTCCTCATGCTACATGTGTGAGTACCATAGCTGAACACTTTGAATTTTCTTTGCCTACTATCTCTAAACATCTAAAAGAATTAAGAGAAGCAAATATCGTCACGATGGAAAAGAAAGGCAATAAAATTTACATAGAACCAAACATCGAGACTGTACGTGAATTAGGTGGATGTTTTACAACATTGGTAGAAAATTTTGAGGAAAATCGTGAACTCTTTTTTGGTGATGTAGCCATGAGTTAGCACTTCTTCATTACAAATACACTATACGCTTGAGCTGTATTTTTAGGTGTGATATGTGTAAATTTATCATAGGCTACGAGTTGTAAAGTTTCTGGTAATTCTGTTAACATACGCTCTTTATCATATGCTCTTGTTTCTAGTCCTGCACAACTTAGTTCTCCGTGGGGTGCAAAAGTACTGATAATGGCGAAACCTCCATCCACTAAACTTTCTTCTAAAACTTTAAAATAACGCTCTCGCTCTTTTTTTGTCAATAAAAAATGAAATACAGCCCTGTCATGCCATAGTGTATACAGTTTATGTGTCTCAAATGTAAGTATGTCAGAACATATATAACTTGGGGTAACAGTAGATGTAAGACGCTCTTTGACGATGTCTAGACAGGTATGTGAAGTATCTAAGAGTGTTATATCTTGGTAGCCCTCATTCAGTAATGCATCTATGAGTAAAGAAGCACCACACCCAACATCTATGATAGCATCTTCTTTTTTTGTATAAGTTTGTATGAGATTTAGTGAACGTGATGGGCTGCTTTGGTGCCAAAAAACTTGGGTATAGTCTTTGGTTTTAAAGATGCTGTCCCAGTGTTTTTCTCTTCTTTGTGTTGCAGGTATTTTACTAGCATGAAATGTAGCACCTTGTGTTGTCTCAGAAGTTGTGTAGTGCGTGAATCCTGTACAGGCTACATCTGCAAAGCCAGCTTTTTCTATGATCTCTATGAGTTCATTTTGACGAAGTGTTCCTGCTACACAGTTTGCCCAGTCTTCCTCAACATCTTTGTCTGTATTGTTATCCTTTATGCAACAGGCACTTTTTTCTACAGAACAACAAGCACCATCATCTATGGAGATATCTATCATGTCAGCAAAGTAGAGTTTGCCATCGGGTTTAAGTACCCTATAGATTTCAGAAAAGACACTCTCTTTGCAGGATGTAAGATTGATGGCACCATTGGAGATAACTACATCAACACTTTCATCTTCTATAGCAATGTCATCAAAACCACTTTCTAAGATTTGTACATTGTCAAATCTTGCTAGTTTTGCATGCTCCCTTGCTTTTTCAACCATCTTGGGCGTAATATCGACACCCACTACATTGCCCGATACTCCTACATGAAGGCGAGAGACCAATACATCGACTCCTGCACCACAGCCAAGGTCTAAGACAGTATCACCTTCTTTAATGTTCGCATTTTGAAATGGATTTCCCACTGCAGCACAGTATTCCCATACTTCTGTGGGAAGCGCATCTATCCATGCCTGTTTATAGCCATGCGCTTTTGCATTTTCCAAACCCTTCTCCCACCCAAAATCTTTATTTGGATTTTGTGCCAACTCTGTATAGAGGTTGATTATTTGTTGATTGTCTGCCATGTATTATTCCTCTTCTATGGTTGGATATCCTGCAAGTTCCCATGCTTTCAATCCACCTTTTAAGTGATATACATTTTTATAGCCCAAATCCTTTAAAGTCGCTGCAGCAAAAAGACTGATAAGTCCTAACTTACTGTATACAACGATAACGGCATCTTCATCTTGCATGACTTTTAAAGCGTTAAATAATACTTTTCCGTATGTCATAGAGTGACTTTCAAAAGCATCAATGACTTGACCATTTTTATGACTTGGTTCACGTACATCAAGAAGTATCACCTCTTCTTCCTCATCCAATAATTTTTTCAGTACAGGTGGAGGCATCTCTTCGATAACCTTTCTTTTTTTTGCTATAGCCATGTCTAGTTTTTCAAGCCCTGTACCACTACATGCGACTTGTTTATATGGTGTTGGATGTGTTTTTTCGGTATGCATATATTCCCAAACTATAAGTGCCTGTTCATTGGTTGGTGCATCTCCTTCTAGGGTCTCTAGAGTATTTTTAAAAGGTTTATCTTGTGTCGTTTTTACCTTTTTCGTTGGGCTTGCTTCACTTTCACAAGTACCAGTACTACAACTCTCTGCACTAGGTGCTGCGTCAAAGACTTTGTTACCCCATTGAGGAAAGGAAAGCATCACTACAGAAAAGAGGGTTACGATAGCTAAAAAGGTTTTACTGGAAAAAAAGCTTCCTTTCTCATCACAGGCACAGTCTAACTCTTTAGATGGTTTGAGTTTGTCAACCCAGGCATAGAGCAAAACAAGTACTGTAAATGCTACCAAGTAGTTATGATAGGGTGCCAACCATGAGAAAGAAGAAGCGAGAGTACTTGAACCTGCAAGTACTGCTAACACAGGAGTGATACAGCATAACGATGCTGCTACTGTTGCACCGATGACAGTGAATATTTTTTTATTAGACATTAAGTTCCTTGAATATGTTTAGCTAATAAGCTAAATTGATTGCATATGCTACATAGCAAAGGCTTAAATAAAAGTTAATTGTCTAAATTGCTAAATAGATATTATTTCTGATATAATACATCTAAAGAAGAATTGTAAGGGTTATAAATGTTAGATATGGACGATAAAACTAAGATTTTTAAAGCATTGGGAAATGACACGAGATTTAAAATATTTAAAAACATTTTTACGGGTGGGTATGCCTGTTCTATTGATAATACACAACCTAAAGACGATATTATCGCGCAGGCTACGTGTGTGACAAGCATCGCAGAACATTTTGATTTTGCGCTACCTACTATATCTCGTCATCTTAAAGAACTCAAAGATGCACAGATTATTACCATGACTAAAAGTAAAAATAAAATATATATAGAACCTAATATAGATACCATGAAAGAGATAGCAGAATGTTTTGGAAAGCTTGTAAAAGAGTATGAAGAGGGTGTTGTATATCAGTTTGATAACACCAAATAAAAAGGGTTAAAACTCAAACCCTCCGCCTGCACCTTTACTCATAGAGTCATAGACAGCTTTGATGTAGGCATCTCTTATTTCACACTCTAGAAGCTTCTCACACTTAAGACAGCTGCTTACTTGTTGCTCATCTTGACATGCTTCAAGTGCTGCTTTTTTATGGGTGAGGGCGATTTGCCATTCATCTAGGACTTGTTCAGACATTAGTTTTTGATACCATATGCTTTTTTAAGGGCTTCTACTTCGTAGTTAGAGCCAAAGAAACATGGGCTTGTGTCATGTGGGTGAGAAGGAACAAGTTCCATAAGTCTCATGCCTTTGTTGTTGATGGCTTGTCCGCCTGCTTGTTCGTACATAAATGCAAAGGGGATTACTTCAAAAAGTTGTCTGAGTTTTCCGTGTGGCTTGTCTGAAGTCCCAGGGTAAGAGAAGAGTCCTCCACCTTTTAGCATGATTTGATGTAAGTCAGGTACCATACCACCAGAGTAACGCAATCTGTAACCCTCTGCAAAAAGGTCATCTATAAATGTTTTGTGGTAGTCACACCAGTTTTGCTGTGTGCCTCCTGGTGCATTGAGTTTCCCTTTTTCGCCCATAGTCACAGAACCTATCTCTTTAAACTCACCACCCATCACACGTGAAAGCATAGGTGCTTCCCCTTTGCTTGCAATCATAAGTTCAATACGAGGTCCATAGACAACATATGCAGATGCTACAAGGTTTTGGGCTTTAAGCTCACCCTCGTAGATACCAAAAATAGAACCTACAGAGAGGTTTACATCTACAAGAGAAGAACCATCAAGTGGGTCATAACAGATAGTATATTTCCCACCTTTATTGAGTTCTAACACACCTTCTTTTTCTTCACTTACCAGGTTTTTTACCACAGCAACAGAAGCAAACGCTTTTTCTATGATAATGTCTGAGAGAACATCTAGTTTGAGTTGGTCTTCGCCTGAAGAGTTTTCAGAGTCTGAGTACCCTAAGTCTGAAGTTTTGATGGCATTGTCTATCTCAAAAGCAACGGCTTTGATGGTGTCAAAAATAGTAGTCATGTTAAAGTTCCTTTGCGTGGGTGTCTATCCACTCTATGATTTGTGTTGTGTTGTTAAGGTCAAGCAGGGTGATGTGCTCTGGTATGTTGTAGTCTGCAAGATTGATGCTTTCATCGGTAGCTATGGCTTCCGAACATGCAAAGTAGCTCTCATCTATCTTATTTCTAAAAATAGCGATACGTGGTAGAGGAAGTGTTTTGAGTCCTTCTACCAGTAAGATATCAAAATCATTAATCATCGAAACGATGTCATCGAGGGTTTTTTCACGCTGTGAAAAGTACGTCGTACGGGTAGGAGAGGTGATGACTACTTCTGCCCCTGTCTTAGTGAACTTGTCACTGTCTTTTCCCTCGACATCAAACTGTGCCTTGTCTTTCGGGTCATTTTTGATGATGGCAACTTTACGTCCCTCTATCAATGTTTTAGCCACTTTCTCAACAAGTGTCGTTTTCCCACTGTTGGATGGACCAGTAAATGCTACAGCAAATCTTTTTTTCACGGTACACTTTCCTTGATGTTAATTGTAGGAATTATACTTAAAAGTTTATTGAAACTATGTTAAACTCTTTTCCGTCAAATAAGGAGTGCATTATTTTAAAAGTCTTTTTTCTCACCTTGGTAACATTTGTTTTTGTGGGCTGTACTTCTGAAAAAGATGTAGCATTGTTAGCGCATTATAAAGAATATATAACTTACCATAAACAGCTCAAACATACAGAAAAAACACAACTTTACGAAAATAATGTCAGTAAAGCAGTACTTACCGCAACTTACCTCTACACACCAAACTTTGAAAACAATGACAGCAGAGATGAAGTCTTTGTCGTAGGTGTGCATCTTGAAGATGAAATCCTCTCGACTATCAAAGGTTATGGCTATAACTTAACCTTAGATGGCATACTTCCAAAAGAAGTAAAAATGTTGTCGAAAAATGATGACATACTAAAAGACCTCTCTTTTGTAACAGAGTGGGGAAGTTACTATAAAGTGACATTCCCACATACAAAGGCAAAATCATTTTACCTAGTATTTGAAAATGACATCTATGGAAAAGGAACATTACATTTTTCTAAAGTAGCAAAGTATGCTTTGGAAGAGGGTAGGTTTAAAAAGTAAGTGTTATTTTCTAAATTTATCTGTTTTTGAAGGGGTTGCGAGAGTCTTTAAAAGTGAGAATATACGTGTTTTTATACCAAGTTTATTCATATAGATGACATAATTTGCCAAAACTTTTTTACCATACTCTCGAGCTTCTACATTTTTCATAGTCTCCATACTCATATACGGCTCATAAGCCCCTTTTCTAAAATGCTGTTGATTTCTGATATGTCTTCTTGTAAAACCTATACCACCGTTGTACGCATAGGCGATAAAAAGAGGATGATGTAAAAATTTGGTAAGATAGTTGAGATGGTAATCTGCATATTCTATGGCTTTATAAGGGTCAAACATGTCATCCAAATCTATACGTTCCCCTTTCTTCTTGGCGATATCTTTAATGAGAAAAGGCATAAACTGCATCATACCTAAAGCAAAAGAACGTGAAACAGATGCAGGTACAAAACGGCTCTCTTGACGTGCTATGGCATAGATGAGTGCTTGACGCTCTTTAGGAAGTTTTTTCATGACATCACGGTAAGGCATAGGGAAGTAACTTTGCGTATATTTAGATGCTTTTGCCTTCAGATACGTATACACACCGATGCACTCTTGTGATTTATGGTCATCGGCTAGGTCATCTAGGTCACAGCCTGCTTTCATCTTGTGTTTGACTTTTGCCCAGTCTATAGGGTTCTTTATGTCAAAACCAGATGTTTTACTACGCCAGATAGACTCTGTGATGGTCTTAGGGTAGCGTGCATTCATCGTGTCTGCTGCGATAAGCGTGTATATATTGACATGGTAGCTTTTTCGTAACGCTTTGAGGTATATCTTATTTTTTGTACTGAGATAAAGCCAAAAGAGTGATTTGTCCACGTCATAGCGTTTTTTGTAGTTACGACGTGCTACATCAAAGTACCCAGAGGCTTGCTTGGATTTGCCTTGTTTTAAAAGTGCTAAACCATGTTTAAAATGCTTGTTTGCTTTGCTTCTTGCACGCCAACTGTTGTCTACAGAACCATGGGCTCTTACTTTTGGAATGCTGGCGATGAGACCTGTTTTCTTTCTATAGGTAGTGCGTAGTTTTTTGTTAAGATGGCTTGCTTCAAGTATGATGTTTCTGGCTTCTTGTCTAGTGGTATTAGTTTGAGAAAGTAAACGCCAGATATAGTAGTCTTTTTCTACACTTTTAGGCATGTGATGCACTTGCCAATAGGTAAATGTTTTTGCCTCTACCGTAGAAAATAAAAAAGCTATGAGTATAAAAAGTAAACGAAATTGCATCAATACCTATCCGACAAGTAAATTTCTAACAATGATATCTATAAATTGTAAACCAAAGATAATCACAAGAGGGGAAAGGTCAATACCTGACATTACTACAAAAGGTAGTTTTTTACGTATAAACGCAAATGCTGGTTCTGTTAGACGTGTCAGTACCTGAACAATAGGATTATAAGGATCAGGGCGCACAAAGCTTAAAAAAGAAGCGATAATAATAATCCAGATATAAAGCGTTCCAATACTTCTAATAAGATAATAAAGTTCAATAATCATGATGCAATCTCCAATATGTAAGGTTTAATGTGTGGGTAGATGTCTGAGAGTTCAGGCCCATGTTCTGCCCCAGTAAGTAGAAGTCTTAGTGCGATAAAAAAGTTTTTTCCCGTGAGCCCAGACTTCTGTAGTAGGTCAGCTTCAAAGTCACTGTAGCTATGAAACATAGGTGCATTTTGTATGAGCGTTTCCATCGTGCGCATTTGGTCACTATAGGTACTTTGAAAGTCTTTTGGTGCAAAGATAGGTTCTATTTTGGCTTTTAACTCTTTTAGAGTACTGGCTTCTTCTAAGTAAAGTTTAGCAAGTTTTCCTATGTCTGCATCGGCAAAACCAAAGAGTGTTGAGAGTACTTTATCATCCATGTTTTTGAGGTGCTCGCGGTTGATAAAACGTAATTTCTCAATGTCAAATGTCACAGCATCGTTAGAAATATTTTCAACCTTAAACCATGCTATGGCTTCGGGGAGGGTAAATATCTTTTGTGGTGCATCAGCGTTGTTTAATATAGGTATACTTGGTAAAAGTAAGTAGTTGATAATTGCATCAGGAAGAAAGCCTTCTTCAAAGAGCCATTTTATAGAAAAAGTATCATCATCATTGAGTAATGTTGGTAGGTGAGCATACGTTGTCTCTTCTGCATACCCTAACGCAGTTTTGATGTGTTTTTGTTTGGCTGTGTGTAATTGATTTTTATCTTCTTGAATGAGGTAAGTCACACCTGAGAGCATATCATCACAGGCTGAAGCAAAGTCATGCGTAGGAGATGCATCTTGACGTAAGATGACAAAGGCACCCACTTCATCAGGAGAAGTGCTCACTTCACCTTTTATAAGATCATGATAGACGATAGCTTCCGTAGGTTTTTTAATACGGAGTACAAAAGGCTCTCCAGACTCTTTCCGTCTGGCATATTCTGATCTGTCTACATTTTCACAGTGACCAGAACAATGCTCTTGCTCTTCGTTACAGGTACAGACAAATACTTTGCCAACTTCTAGCAGTTTAATGGCAAATGTCTGATGCATATGCAGGTGTTCACTTTGATGAAAAACAGTATCATGAACAAGTGCAAACTTTTCTAAAATCTGCATGATTTCTGTGTCTTTACCTTCTATCATAGTTTCTTTATCTGTATCATCAATACAAATAGTAAAACTTTCATGACGTTGCTGTGAGACAAGGTAATTAAGTATAGCAATACGTAGGTCACCTATGTTCATATCGTGAGTTGGTGACTGGGCAAATCTAAGCATGTGTTGAGCTCCAAAATATATTAATGCTATTATAGGATTATTTGCTGAAGGGAACCTCTAACCCCACAAAGAGAAGCGTAGATGTAAGTGAAAATGCTACAAAATTGGCTACCCTATAGCTCTCTTGGTTGAAAGCTAACCGCATAAAAGGACATACTTATGTACCATCATCGCCTCATAGTTTCATACAAAGGTACACACTACTATGGTTGGCAAGACATAGGTGAAGGCAAGCAAAAGCCTACCATACAGGCAAGCATCAATGAAGTACTACAAAAAATATGCAAATCCAAAGACTGCACCATAGCCACAGCAAGCAGAACAGACGCAGGGGTGCATGCACAAGGACAGGTGATAAAAGTCAGCATCCCATTAGTCATAGACTCAGGCAAACTTCTTCTTGGCATGAACTCTCTTCTCCCCCATGATATACGCATTTTACTCTGCGAAGCGTCTACCCTAGCATTTAACCCAAACAAAGACAGTAAAAGTAAAGAGTACCACTACTACTTTTGCATAAACAGCATCCACAACCCCATGCTTAACGACACCATTGCACATATTCCATCCAATGCTTCAATCCCACTGGATATAGCACGCATACAAGAAGCCTGTAAACGCTTCGTTGGAGAACATGATTTTTATAGCTTTGCCAAACGAGATACCACTATGACTCTAACTTTTCGGACTGTTGTAAGTTGTGAGATAGTAAAAACCCAACCTCAAGTCTTTGGCAATGACGTTTACTGTCTTAAAATAGTGGGAGAGGGATTTTTGAGGTACATGGTTCGGTATATTGCTGGTGCTTTGTTTGCGTTGGGGAGAAATGAGATTAGCATGGATGATATTGGTGATGCACTAGAAAATCATAAAGAGGAAAAGCTTAGTGCTAGAGTGAAGTCACGTGGGTTGCATTTGATTGAGGTTAATTATTAAAATTAAAGAGCATTAGTTCTTCTTCTTATGAGGTGAAGCAGATACAAAATTTATAGAGTTTTGATATAATGATAGTAAATTATAGAAGTATTGGAGCTAGCCATGCAAACGCTAACAATAAAAATTAAAGATAATTTAGTATCAGAAGTTATGACTGTGCTTGAGCAGTTTAAAGATAGCATTCAAATTACAAAAGATAAAAATTTAGAACTTGATTCATATTTTTATGAACGACAAAATAAATTACACAAAATAATAAATAGAATGGATAAAAATCCATCAGTATTAACTAATTTTGAGGATTTTGAAATAAAAATGGATAAGTTAGAAAAAGAACTTGAAGATAAATATGCAAATTAAACTGGATACAGAGTTTAAAAACAATTTTGAAACAATCTTTAAATATATCTCAGAAGATAAAATTTCAGCTTCCAAGAACTTCAAGAAAGAACTTTTCAAACAGATAAAAGAAATACCACATTTTCCCTATAAATACAGAAAATCTATATATTTTGAAGATGAAGATATAAGAGATATGATTTTCAAAGGTTATACAATAGTTTACAAAGTGGATAATAAACAAAAGACTATCAATATAGCAGATATCTTTAACCAAAATAAGCGTTAGATACAACAAAAAGATATAACACTGACTGCTACGCCGTTAGAGTGAAGCCAACTGTTATTTTATCTAAGATACGACAAGCACTAATTAGATAAAATACGCCATATATATATAAAGGTTACATTATCATGAGCGAACACAAAGATTTTTTACGTACCATAGTTGAAGAGGATTTAAAAGCAGGGAAGTATCAAGAGATTGTTACACGGTTTCCTCCTGAGCCTAATGGGTTTCCACATATTGGACATGCCAAATCCATCGCTATTAACTTTGGTATCGCCCGTGATTACAAAGGGCATTGTAACCTTAGAATGGACGACACCAACCCCACCACTGAAGACACCAAATACGTAGAAGCACTCAAAGATGCTGTTCAGTGGCTTGGGTTTGAATGGGATAACTCTGTACGTTTTACTTCTGACTATTTTCCTCAAATACATGCATATGCTATAGAACTTATAAAAATGGGAAAAGCCTATGTGGACAGTACAAACGAAGAAGAAATGCGTGAACTCCGTGGTACAGTAACCGAAGCAGGTAAGCGTAGTAAATATGCCCAGCGTTCTGTAGAAGAAAACCTAGACCTTTTTGAACGTATGAAAAATGGAGAATTTAAAGAGGGTGAACACATACTCCGTGCGAAGATAGATATGAGTGCCGCTAACATGAAGATGAGAGATCCTCTTATGTACCGCATACGTCATGCGCACCATTTTAGAGCAGGGGATGCGTGGGCTATCTACCCTATGTATGACTTTGCGCATTGTCTTTCTGACTATATAGAAGGGGTGACACACTCTATTTGTACTTTGGAATTTGAAAACAACCGTGACATCTATAACTGGGTACTCGATACCCTTGGGCTTGAACCACCTCGTCCTTATCAGCATGAGTTTGCAAGGCTTGGCATCAACTATACTGTTATGAGTAAAAGAAAGCTTTTAGAATTGGTAGAGAGTGGTGTTGTAAATGGCTGGGATGACCCTCGTTTGCCTACCATAGCAGGATACAGAAGAAAAGGCTATACGCCAGAGTCTATTTTAAACTTCTGTGACAGCATTGGTATCGCCAAAGCAAACTCTATGGTAGATGTGGCGCAACTTGAGTTTTCTATTAGAGATGATTTGAACAAAAAGGTACCACGTGTGATGTGTGTACTTGACCCACTTAAAGTGACACTCACAAACTATGAAGGTGTTCATAATAAGAAATGCGAGGAACTTGATGCTTCATACTACCCAGAGGATGTACCTAAAGAGGGGTCAAGAAAACTTCCTTTCTCAAAAGAGATTTATATAGACAGAGCTGACTTTATGGAAGTCCCTCCAAAAGGCTATTTCCGTCTGACACCTGAACAACCTGTGAGACTCAAACATGCCTATATTATCACTTGCAAGGAAATCCTCAAAGATGCAAATGGGACTGTTGTAGAGATAAAAGCAGAATACCATCCTGACTCTAAAAGTGGTTCAGACACGAGTGGCATAAAAGTAAAAAGTGCCATTCAGTGGGTAGATGCCAAGGCACATAAAGAGGTAGAAGTAAGACTTTACGACAGACTTTTTGCCTGCGAGGCACCAGAAGGTATAGAAGACATTAACCCAGACTCTTTAAAAGTCATCAAAAATGCATTGGTAGAGCCTGCTGTTGTGACTGAAAAACCTGACGAGAGATTTCAGTTTGAGAGGGAAGGGTATTTTTATGCGGACCCTATCGACTATACCGATGAAAAACCTGTGTTCAATAAAATCGTTGGACTCAAAGACTCTTGGGGTAAGAAGAAAAAAGCACCAAAACGTGAGTCTAAAGCACAAGTGAAAAAAGTACAAGTTGATGGTGAAGTAGTACCTATGAGTGAAGCTGAACAGGCACTATTTGACAGATATACAAATACGCTTAAACTCAATGGTATGGTCGCTGATATTTTGGCAAGAGATGAAAAACTTTCAGCATTTTACGATGAGGCACTAAGGGAACTTGACTCTCCTGTAAACCTAGCCAATATTGTAGCCAACGATGTAGCCAGAGAGCTCAAAGAGAAAGACGTGAATACGTTAAAGTTTACTGCAAAGCAGATAGCACAGCTTGTAAAAATGCTTGATGATGAGACGATTTCAAGTAAAATAGCCAAACAGGTATTTGAAGAGATGGTCAAATCTGGAGAAAACCCAAGAGACATTGTTGAAACCAAAGGGCTTATTCAGATAAGTGACCCTGCTGTTATTTCTCCTATCATAGATGAGGTCATCGCTAAAAACCCAGACAATGTAGAAAAGTTTAAAGCAGGGAATACAAAACTCTTAGGTTTCTTTGTAGGACAAGTACTTAAATCCACAGGGGGAAAAGCAAATCCACAAGTGGTGAATCAGCTTGTGAATGAGAAGCTAAAGTAAAAGCGTATCTTTTTTCAACGAAATGTAATGGACTTGTAGATACTATTTACTTATATTTATGTATTAAGGACAATTTATGAATAAAGAAGAGATATTGGGTCAACTGCGTGCAGCGAAGGCAGCACATATATCTTGGGTACAACGTGCCAAACTTCTTATAGAAGGCTTTACGATCAACGAAACCTCTATACCTGTAAACTCAACTGAATGTCAATTTGGTCAATGGTTCTACGCAGAGGGGCAACGTCTCAATGACATTCGTAACAATCCTCCAGAAAGCATGCAAGAGATAGAAAACTTGCACTTTAAACTGCATGATGTGTATTTGAATATTTATAAAATTTATTATGATTTAGAAAAAAAGAGCTTTTTCGCGAAAGTGTTTGGTAAAAAGAAAAAAGTAAGTGAAGAAGACCAAGCCTTGGCTAAAACATATTTTGATGAGATGGAAGCTATCTCCAAAGAGCTAGTGAACGCACTTAACGTGATGGAAAGACGCATTAACGTGGTAGCTGACGAAGAGATTTCTTCTATCTAGCTTGTCACTTCTTTGAGTACTCGAAAAACATATTACCAAAGAGCATTACCAAGAAGCATCACATAGCAAGGTAATGCTCTAAAGTAAAGCGCATATCTTCATCTAAATCCATATTGTTTTTCATCCAGTTGATGTAGCCACTGTCTGCTTTAACTATCTCTGCTATCTCTCTGTCTTTGTATTTTCCAAATTTAAATGTTTTTATGAGTACTGGTGTTTGGGTGAGTTCTTCCAGTTTTTTCATAGGGTTTTCCCCTTGGAACTTCGCTTGTGTACGTTTTACCAGTTCTGAGAGTAACAGCTTCATAACCAAAACATCACCGATAGCATCATGTGCCTTGATGGTAATGCCTAATGTGGCTGCTTCTGCTCCCTCTGTTTTGTAAAGCTCTAAAGCATAACGCAAGTACTGTAATCTATGTGAAGGACTGTCAGGTAGGAGGTGTTTCGCACAGCGTAGGGTGTCGATGAGGGTATAGTGGTTTTCAAATCCCTCTTTTTCTACCATGCTCAAATCAAAAGAGATATTATGGGCTATAAGGTAGTTCTCTGGCTGATTAAACTCAAGGAGTTTTTTGCTGAAGTTTAGCTCTGCGTAGGGTGGCTGGTTTTCTATAACATCGGGCGTGATGTTATGCACTTCCATCGCTTCGATGGTTATGGGTACGTCAGCCAAACAGAGTTCATCATACACTTCTATCTCATCTCTGCCATGCACTATCATAGCACCTACTTGTATAATGCGGTCTTTTTCTCCAGCACCTGTGGTTTCTGTATCAAATAATATATATTTCGCCATATGCTTCACTCCTGTAATAAATTAAAAAGATAATATCCTATTTTTGATATAATACAAACTATTTTAACTCAGGAAAGCCTATGTCTAAACATTTTACATCTATACTCTCTTCAGGTTTTGGCAAATTTGCTTCTAAAGAATTCCCCTCTATCATTCAACATATTATCAATGCAAGCTATGTAAAACTCATGGGACTTGATATGTCAGAGTTTAGAGAACCAAGTAGCTACAAAACGCTGAACAAACTTTTTACAAGGGCTTTTGAAGTACCAAGAGTCATACCTGAGGGTAAAAGTAAACTACTTTCAGGTGTGGATGCACTCATCACCGATGCAGGTACCATCACCGATGGCAAAGCCTACCAGATAAAAGGTATGAGCTATAACATTGAAAATCTTTTTGGGGAACATCATAAAGATGCTGTAGCAAAAGTAGAGGGTGGTGAGTTTATCAACTTTTACCTCTCACCTAAAGATTATCACCGTTACCATATGCCGATGGATTTACAAGTACTTTCCCTAACACACATACCAGGGAAGCTTTACCCTGTGAACTTTCCTTTGTTGCGTAACAAAAAAGATTTGTTTATAGAAAATGAACGTGTGATTTTAGAGTGTAAAGACAAAAAGGGGAGATGTCAGGTTTTAGTGCTAGTCGGTGCGCTTAATGTCGGAAAGATGATAGTTACTTTTGAACCCAATGTCCAAACAAATTCAGAGATAAGAGAACCAAGACATTATGAGTATGAAGATTTATGGCTAGAACGTGGAGAGATGTTCGGTTGGTTTGAGATGGGGTCTACCATTTTAACTTTTTCAAAAAAAGGGAGTATCTTCCCTGAAGTCGCTATTAACCAAAAAGTTTCATTTGCAGATGTTTTAGGCAAGATTAAATAGTATAATAAATATAAATAATTAAGGAGAAATCATGCAAATACAAGAAATAAAAGAATATGCCCAAATACGGGTAAAAGCAAGAGCGTATCTTTGCTATATCATGGGAAGAAATATCTCCCAAACGATTAAAACGGGGGATATCACTACCGTACTTGCTAAGCTCGATGGTTTAAATGATAGCATCGCTAAAGCAGAAGCTGTTTATGCTTTAGACAGCAATGGTGTACAAATCGTAGATAATATTTCTAAAAATAAAAGGTTGGCGGGCATAGGAAAAGGCGAAGATAGAAGTGACAGAGCCTATTACTATAAAACCATCAAAGACCATCGTTGTACCTTGACTGACCCATACCCATCGTATGTGAGTAATACGATGGTAGTAACATCCTCTTTCCCTATATATGATGAAGAGGACAATCTTCTGTGTATTATCTGTGTCGATATCTCACTTGCCAATATCTTGCGTATGGTACACCCATCTTCTGTTGATTCTTTTGCAGGAGCATTGAGCAAAGTGGCATACACATCATTTTCCATCGCGTTAGCAGCGGTGTCATTACTTCTGTTTATTAAAGGTATTATCTCTTTTATGCATTTTGGTATTGACTTAATGGCGATAGACATCAACGAAATGTTTAAAGCAACCATCCTATTGACACTCTCTTTAGCTATTTTTGATTTGGTGAAAGCCATTTTTGAAGAAGAAGTTTTAGGAAAAGAAAAGAAGAATGGAGCAGGTGAAGGACACCAAACGATGATACGTTTCTTAGGCTCCATCATTATCGCCCTTTCTATAGAAGCACTTATGCTTGTCTTCAAGTTTGCATTGACTGACCCTGCTAAGCTTGAGTATGCCGTGTATCTTATTACGGGTGTTTCTTTTTTATTAGTGAGTCTATCTGTCTATATCAGGTTTAACCGTCCGTCAAGTAAGAGTAAAAAATAACCTATGGAAAAAAAGCTCATCATCTTCGATATGGATGGTACACTGGTCAACAGTTCTATCACCATAGCCAATGCCATTAACTATGTACGTAAAAACTTGGGCTTTGAGCCGATGGATGAAGAGAGTATCTTACGTTTGGTAAATGACCCTACCATTAACCCCGCCCAAACTTTTTACCATGCCAAAGCTTTCGATGCAGACCATGAAAGATGGTTTTCCGAGTACTACACCAAAAATCACGAAACAGAACTGGTACTCTATAAAGGTATCAAGGAACTGTTAGAAACACTTAAAGCTCAAGGCAAAAAACTGGCAGTAGCTACCAATGCCTACAGAGGCTCAACCATTGAGTCACTCACACATTTAAAAGTATATGAACTATTTGATGCCATCGCTTGCTATGATGATGTATCTCAAGGAAAACCCCACCCAGATATGCTCTATAAAATCCTAGATGAACTTGATATGACAGAAGATAAGTCCATCTTCATCGGAGATGGTCCACGCGACGAAATGGCAGCAAAAGAGGCTAAAATGGACTACATCATGGTTGACTGGGGCTTTACTGAGCATGGAGAGAAAGAGGTGGTACAGTCAGTAGATGCGTTGAAGGAGATACTACTTCATGTCTAAATCATTCATCACAGATTTAATCTCCGTTCTTCTTATCGCTATCTCATTCATCGTACCAGAGCAGTACCATAACCCACTTCTTTTTACAGGGCTCTTTGCTCTCTCTGGAGCTATTACCAATCAGCTTGCTATTCATATGTTGTTTGAAAAGGTACCGTTTTTGTATGGTTCTGGGGTGATTGAGAAGAATTTTGAGACTTTTAAAGCATCTATCAGAACGATGATAATGAAACAGTTTTTTACCAAAGAGCAGTTGGGTAACTTTTTTGCGAAAGAAGAGCAGAAGATAGATCTCGCACCATTGGTGGAAGGTGCAGATTTTTCTCCTGCTTTTGATGCACTCTCCAAGACAGTCATGGAGTCTAAATTTGGCGGTGCCATACAAATGTTTGGGGGAGAAGAGGCTTTAGAGGGCTTGCGTGACCCTTTTGCACGTAAGCTAAAGTCAGCAGTAAGCTCCATAGTCTCATCTTCTGCATTTAAAGCACAGCTTGATCACCACATACAAAACTCAGCTCTCTCAGACGACATGATAGACTCTGTCGAAGCACTCATCACCAATCGCTTAGGGGAACTTACCCCTAAAATGGTAAAAGAGTTAGTCCAAGAGCTTATCAAAGAGCATTTGGGGTGGCTAGTGGTTTGGGGTGGTGTGTTTGGTGGCTTGATTGGGCTTGCTTCCTCTTACTTTTTATAGCTTTCAGAGTAAACAATTACGAATTAAATGGATTAATAATTTGTATATTTATGTTTTTAAAATCTTTTTCATTACGCGTGATAAGTGTAAATTTCTTAGCTAAACAAGTTGCACCGATAAGAGAATCCATTATAGGCAAAGGTGTACCTTTTGTTTTTAATGTGTTTGTCAGTATCGCCCACTGTAACATTACATCAGTATCAATAACTATCACTTTATTGTGAAACCTTGGAAGTAGTTGCTCTTCAACCCAAGAGAGAAGCTTTGTTTGCTTTTTACCATAAGGGAGTTTTTGGATACCAAAGTATATTTCTCCAATAGTAATAGATGAGAGATAAATATCTTTTTCTTGAATTGTATTGAGAAAATGTAATACTTTTTGATTTGGATTTGTCTTGATAAGTTCAGAGATAATATTTGTATCTAAGATATATTTCAAAAATTGACTCTATCTTGATAAATATCTTTGTTTCTTTCTAGTGTAATATCTTGTAGCGGGGAAGAGTGAAAAAAGTCTGTGAGTTTCTCTTCAGTAAGTTTTTTTTGAGTATGAAGTTTAATATCTTTTTTTGGTAAATTATTAAGAAAAAACATTACATTATCGTAAATATTATCACTTATATCAATTTTGATAGTATGCATATAAAACTCCTTTATTTTTATTTGTAAAGTAAAAAAGTATAACATAATTCATATGAAATGTAAATCCCATTCAGAATCCACAAATAATTAACTCGTGACGACGTTAAACGTCGTCACGAGAAAAATCTTACGCCCAAAAGTCCTCATCGGTCATTCCACCACTCTTTTTTCTAGCTACCATTGAGGTTTTCATCGTTTTGAAACCTTGGTAGTCTGTGTCCCAAAACTCTGGTATATGCAATATTTCCATCTCGTGGTCAAAATAGGCTTCAAGTTCACCCTCATTGAGTCTAAATGCAGGGTTAGATGGTGTGCGCTCATTCCCTTCGTCATGTAAAAATGTTTCCATAAGTATAATGCCGTTTGGTTTGAGTGCCTCTATCATCTGAGGAAAGAGTTTACGTTCTAGAAAGTAAGTACATACTATGAGGTCATACTTGTTTTTTTCTAGCGTATAGGTATCGAAGTCAACTTCCATGGGGTTGATGTGTTCTAAGCCTTGCAGTTGCTCTATAGCGACAGAGGAGATGTCTAACGCATCTATCTCAAAGCCAAGAGAGGCTAAATATTTGCTGTGTCTACCATTGCCGCATGCGATGTCCAGTGCATTTTTACCTGTAGCCAAATGTGCATATTTTTCGACAAGGGCTATAGGCTCTTGTGGCATAGTATTTTGTGTATGTTTTTCATCCCAACGCGTTTTATCTTCTATTGCCATACTTACAGCCTTTTTTGATATTATTCTAGCAAAACTTAACGTATTTAGGATTGAATAGATGGCAAAACTTACTTTTATATCGTGGAATGTAAACGGCATACGTGCAGTAGATAAAAAAGATGCACTTAAATGGATAGACAAAGCAGATGTAGACTTCTTAGGACTACAGGAAATCAAAGCAGAGGCAGACCAGATACCAGAGGGTATCTTTGCACGTGACTACAAGTACCAAAGTATAAACTCTTCTGTAAACAAAGGACAGTCAGGTGTGGCACTCTACACAGACATTAAAGGTGAAGCTTCATCTTGTGACCATGTGGATATTTTAGATGAAGGACGCATCAACGAGTATCATTTTGACAACATTGCACTTTTTAATGTCTATTTCCCCAATGGACAACGCAGTGAAGAACGCTTGGCATACAAGATGGCATTTTACGAGCGTTTTTTAGAGCATATTTTGGAACTTCGCCAACAAGGAAAGTCCATTGTAGTATGTGGCGATGTAAATACTGCACATCACCCCATAGACCTTGCACGTCCTAAAGCCAATGAAAAAACTTCAGGGTTTTTACCAATGGAGAGAGAATGGCAAGACAAACTCTTGGCTTCAGGTTTTATAGACACATTTAGACATGTGCATGGTGATGAGGAAGAGCGTTACTCATGGTGGAGCTACAGAGCAGGGGCTAGAGGCAATAATGTGGGATGGAGAATCGACTATTTTTATGTCTCAGATGATTTAAAAGATAAGATAGTCGAAGCGGATATTTTAGATAACATCATGGGCAGCGACCACTGCCCTGTGAAGTTGGTGTTAGAGGTTTAGTGTTACTTCATATCGCTACACTGAAAAAAAGAGGAGCATTATACTATCGATTTTGTTATTAATATTTTTTGAATTATTTGTTCCTTATTGAGTACAACGTTCATCGTGAGCGAATAGTTTCCGCTTGCGGTAAACTATTCGCTCCACGTTTTTGTTAGCATTTAAAATCCACCCAAGTAAATCTTATAGCTTGAGTGTTCAATAGTTTTGTTGCTGTCACAACTTTTACAAATAATTTTAAAGTGAGTTTGCTTTCCTGCATCTAAATCTGAGATATAGTCTGAACATTGTTCAACAAACGTTCCATTTTCGTCAAATAAATCAGCTTTTATTTTAAACATTCGCATAGAATCTTCAGAATTATTTTTTAGATTACCTAAAATCATTGTTATCCCTTTACGCGTAACTTCTCGGTCCTTAGTAATGGTGGCTTGTTCTCTAATCTCAGCATCTCTTCCCCATATTGATTGATTCATCAACATGGAAATTATTCCAAAAATGAAGCCTGCTGATATACCTGCAACTATTCCTATAAATAGGCCACTTCCAAATTTTTCTAAAAATGCTTTTACAAATTTCAATAGAACTCCTTGTGTATGCTAACGGGCGCGCTGATCACCATTCAGTATGATATCAGAAAATCCCGAAGGGTTTTCTGGGATCAGACTTGATGTGTGTATCCTGGCATTTGTTGGATGTAGCGTAGCGGAGACCAACGAATGGCAGTGGTCACGTTCAGTGATCAGCGCGCCCGTTGCACGCTCCCGCTCCGCGGGTGCGTGCAACGACTAAGTTGAGAAATATTTGAGCCGCAGGGTCAAATATTTCTCTCCAATGATTTGTTAGCAATATGCTATTTATTCCAGTCTTTTTTTCTAACTCTACCAGTTTGGTAATATGTTGAAACCAATTCTATATAATCTTTAAAATCACTATTCTCCACTAATATTCTATTTACAGACTGCCAATCTATTTCAGGTCTAGATTTTGCAGGTAAAAGAATCTCGCTTTCTGATGGATTTTCAGGATTAAGTAAAATAACTCCAATACCATGAAGAGCTGAAAGCATACGAAGTTCTTGTTCTACTTTGTTATCAGATATTGATGTAGCAACTAAATATCCTTCGTTTGCCCAACTAGAATTACTTACTGCTTGAAAGAAACTCTTTCTAACATTTGAACTATTTAAAGTGATTTTTACTTCAAATGACCATAATCTTACACTTTGTCCATCGCCATTTTTTACACAAGTTCTTATTAGTTCATCCCATTCTTTATCTACTGCTTGCATTGCAACAATATCTGGATGTAACCATGTGTTGCCTCCACTGCCCCGTAAATTTCTAGACTTTTTTTCATCAATTCTCATACAGTATAAATTGTGCTCAGAATTCAAATAATTAATCAAAAGTGGATATAAATCATGTTCTGAAAAAGAGGATTTATTTGGAATAGAAGTTGGAGAGATATACTCGTCACTTTCTTCATTCTCATCTTCAATATCATCATTAGATGTATCTCCTCTTTTTTTATCTGGGTCATACCAATAAACTCTCGGACGAGGTTTGTCTTGCCAAAAAATATGTTCACTGCTTTTTGTAAGTTGGTCTTTTTGAGAACCTATTTCTGCAACAATTTGAGATATGAAAGATTTTTCATCTTTAAACCTTGGGTTATTTTTCTTTGCTTCATAATCTTGAGGGTAAATTGAAACAATTTTTTCGGCTATATATCTCGCGCTAAATCGCTCATTAGGATTATCTTGTAAAAGTTTAACAATCTTTTTTGCTTGAGATAGTTTAGACATCTTTTTCCTTTTGTGTTGCTAACGGTCAAAGATAGCCGATAAATTGCCGCTAGGTAATTTATTGGTTACTCTGTTTTGTTAGCATATGACCTCTTAATAGTTTTTGTAATAACAACTCTTCTACATTTTGTCTTGAATCAAAAATAGCCATAATATAAACAGTATCATTTTCAACTTTGTACATAACTCTCCATGGTTGTGCAATCAGTTCTCTATAAATAGTTATACCTTCTTTTTGAAGTTCAGGAATTACTCTACCTCTTAAAGGAAAAAAATTGCTAGACTGTGCTTTTTCTTTTATTTGTCCATAAACTTTTCTTGCAGCACTTAAATTATCTTTTTTGATATAATCAACAATATTTAAAAGGTCTTCTTTCGCATTTGAAGTCCATTTGACTTTATAAAATTTACTCATTTGCTAAGGAGTTCTTCAACAGAGTTAAAAACATCTTCTTGGGTATGAAGATTTCCACTTCTAATATCTTCTTCTGCAAATGAAAGAAGCTTCATTATAGAAAGAGCATTTTTCATATCTTCATAACTCTTTGGATCTTGGATAACAGCTTTGGCTTCACCATTTTGTGTGATTATCATAGGTCTATGAGTTTCATTGATATATTTTAGAACATCAGCCGCTCTGCTTTTTAGATAAGTTACAGGCTTTATATCATTTACAATTTGCATAAAATCTCCTTCAGTCCTTTTATTGTACCAAATTAAGACTTAATGTTCAAATGTAATGCTAACCCCAAATCACGAAATAGAGATTCCTCCCTCTAAATAATCAACCAAAAACCAAACACTTGATAAAAATGGAGATATTGTTTTGGACATATATATGTAAATCTTGAAAAATATTATTGAAGTA